>Ga0256405_10010899_pt1 | contig 11804 bp, 11 predicted proteins | sample RumenRJG_02DNA_FD_189096 | JGI IMG/M metagenome (GOLD analysis project Ga0256405, IMG submission 189096) | Bovine rumen microbial communities from Lethbridge, Alberta, Canada - RJG_02 | ecosystem: Host-associated > Mammals > Digestive system > Stomach > Rumen | place: Canada: Alberta...
GCCCTTAGGCATCACGACCTTAGGGCAAGGTTCAACTATCGCATCATCGGGGCAATGGGTAGTGAACGGGACCATCCTGAGCACTTCTTCGCTCCTGACGAGCCTCCTGCTGTCCACATCCATAACGATCCATGAAGAAGTCCCGAGTACCAGGGCCTTCGACTTGTCCCCGAAGCCGGTGTCCCCTTTCGCCCTTATCTCGAAGTCGCGCAGGAAGAACAGGCCTTCCTGCCCCTTGTGCCAGGTAAATATGGTGATGTCATCCCTCCATCTCGGGGGATTCTGGAACTTGAAATGGAACCGGGAAAGCACCCACGCCGTATGATGGACCTGCAGGTCGTCGTAGCCGAAATGGAGCTTGTCAGCCGCCAGATAGGCCATTTCCTGCGCAAAATCCATGAATGCGGCGGGTTTCAGGCGGAAAGAAGCGTCGGTTGCATAGCAAGGCACCGTAATGTCTCGGGAATATCTGTTGTCTGAAGTGTATCCTTCTTGCATGTCAAGTCAGGCTGTTCAATAATTGATGATCCTCAGTTCCTCCGGCGTATAGAGGATCGAGTCGATGAAATCAGGTGCGATGTGGGCCAGGAGTATGAATATTCCGAGGGCCAGCAGTGCCGCTCCGAGGATACATAGGAGCCAGACCAGGGCTTTACGCCTGTTGCGGCCATCGGTACCCTTGCTGCCCTTGCTGCCAGTGATGTTCCTGATGTTTTTGCTTCTATGGCGGCTTCTGCGGCTGACGGGAATCACCGGTTTATTCTCGAACTTGTATGTCAGCCTCTCCGGCTCGGCCGGTGTTCCGGCCGGCTTCTGCGGTTCGGCCGGCTCCGGTGCGCTTTCTACGATTCTCTGGAGCTCCTCGACCGCAGCCGACACCTCCTCATCGGTCTCCTCATGGGTCTTCAGGGAGACTGGTCCCAACCCGCAACCATATGGATATATATCCAGATCTTCGTCTGCTATGAAGAAGAATGAGTTCTCCTTCGTGGCCCTCAGGCGTCCCAAGCCAGGCAGCACGACCAGTTTCTTGGTCAGCAGCTGCTCCCGCAACCCGGAAATGAAATCCCCCAGTATCCGGGAAGACGTATCCCCGTCAAGATCGTTCACCTTCGAATAGAAATCATACAGGGACGTGTCCGCATTGTTCTCCCGCTGGCGGAAGGACAGACGGCGGTACGGCGGATTGATGGTATATCCCTTGTCTGAAAAGGTCGAGGGCATCAACTCGGAGACGAACGTACCCAAACCAGGTAGCGTAACCTCATCATTGTCAAGAATCAGATTCTTGATCATTTCGGAAAACAGGTCGATGTCCATCGCTCAGAGTCTTTGTACGGTTTGCATTATTCATACAAAGATAATCAAAAAAAGGACAAAAAAATTTGGAGAAACGTGTTTTTGTTGTACCTTTGCAATCCCAAACCTTCCTCAATAGCTCAGTTGGTTAGAGCACCTGACTGTTAATCAGGGGGTCGTAGGTTCAAGTCCTACTTGAGGAGCAGGAAGGCCGAGACGCAAGTCCCGGCCTTTTTTTGCGTATATCCCCCGTTCGCCAAACAGGCGCACGGTCAACGGCCTCCGACGACTCTCCAGTGCAGGTCGGCGTGCTGCAGTTTGGCAGAACATTTGTGTATTTGTCTTTTTTTGTACTATCTTTACCTTCACAGTCAAAGTCTTATTGATTATGAAAACCATAGCCATACTTTTAGCCGCAGGAATGACAATCTTGTCGACAGTCAGCTTCAGCAACCGCGCAAATGCCAAAGAGATCTCGCAGGTTCAAGATACGATGGTTCTCGGCAAACTCTATTACGTAAACCTCAAAGAGGGCGAGAAGCCCGTGATGACTGCCCTGAGTCTGTTCGGCGACCGTTGCGGAAGCCATGATTTCAACAACAAACCATATTCCTCCGAAGGAATCCGCTCCGTCTTCGAACTTAACGAATGGATAGAGTTCCATCCGCAAGCCAATGTAGGATCAGGGATAAAGGTGATGGTTTTCAAGCACAAAGCCGACCAAAGCCTTTACTCGCAGAATCCTTTGGGCGAAGAGACCCAAGGCTATATCCTGGAATATGACCTGAACAAGGATCCTGAAGATGAATCCAGGCATTGGGGGTCGTTCTACCTTCATCCTGAAGAAGTCGATCCGGGTTACTACGATTTTGTTTTCATCTACGACAATAAAGTATTTGCCACCATGCTCACCCTCTTTTTCAAGGATAACGAAATCGCTGAGAAATCCGATTCAGAGTTGGAAAAGTTGATGTCCCGTAATCCATCCTGATCCATTATTTCAAATATTGCTATCTTTGAAGTTTGAAATATCCAAAAAGAATAGAGAACGCCCATTACGATATGAAAAGACTAGTAATGTTTGCTGCAGTGGCTGCAGTACTGACCTCATGCCAGATATTCGGTATCGTGACGGAAACAGGCAACGGAGTCGCCACCGAGATGACATTGGTGGTGAAAGACTTTGATGCACTGTCTGTTCCCGCTATGATCGACGTGGTCTATACACAGACTCCGGGCGACCAGTCCCTGACTTTCACCTGCGATGAAAACCTCGTGGATTATTACCTGATTGAAGTCAAAGGGAACACCCTGGTTGTCGATACGCAACCGGGCATCATCAGCCTGACCCCTCGGGTGAATACCGTCCTGACCGTCAACTCTCCTGTCCTGAACTCAGTGAAGCTCTCCGGCTCGGGAGACTGCACCATCAACAGCCCTATCTCGGCTGAAGACGGTTTCAAGGTATCGACCAGCGGAAGCGGCGACATCGAAATAAACGGAGATGTGACATGCAAATCCTTCTCCGCATCGACCAGTGGCAGCGGTGAGATCGAAATCTCCGGCATCAAGTCCAAATCGGCCGAATTCACTACCACCGGCAGCGGTGACATCGAGGTCGATATGATCACGGCCGACAGGATCAAGGCCTCTACCAGTGGCAAGGGAAGTATCTCCCTGGTCTGCAAGGATGCCGGGGATATCGAAGCCCGGACCTCCGGGAGCGGCAGCATATACCTAAGCGGCAATGCCCGCAGCCTCGACCAGAAGAGCTCCGGCAGCGGCCGCGTCAAAATTGAAAATTTCAGCGTACAACACAATTAAAGAATATCATGAAGCGTTTTATCATTTCACTGCTGCTGGCAGCAGTTCCTGTGATGGTATCAGCACAGGTGCAGCAGGTAATCGACAAGGCTGCCCAGAGACTTGAGATCGTAACAGTTGAAACAGAACAAGGCAGCATTGCTAGTACCGAACTTGAGGTATTCCAGATGAAAGACGATGGCAGTTACTGGCTGTCCGTCGGAAACCTTGGGGTAGGCACCGACCTCTTGCAGATCCAATTCGATCCCGTCTTCGAACTGTTCATCCCGCTCGGAAACACCCTCGAAGAGGCGTTGGAGAAATTGAAGGATCTGCAGTCCCTGTACAAGAAGCCGAGGCTCTTCACGACCGTCGTGGACGGATGCCTCGCCGCCATGTATCCGAATGGCGACATGGAGCCCGTTACCGTCACTTCAAGAAGGTTTGTGGCCACCAAGCTCCTGTCATTCAGCGTACAGCGGGACGACTTCGTCCGTGCCACCTACATCAGCAAGATGGATTTCGGTTCGCTGGTCCTGAGCCTGAAGATGTACAAGAAGCTCCACCCGAAGGAGAAATAGCGGATTGCCGGTCAAGCCGGCTATGACGTTGGCCGGTCAAGCCGGCAATGACGAGAATGGATCCGAAGAACAAAAAACGCCTCCTGGCCGTCGGAGGACTGGCCCTGATGGCTCCCATCACCCTGCAGCTCGCTTCCGTTCCGGCAGCAGCAGCCAAGAAACCAAACATCGTATTCTTCCTGGTCGACGACTATGGCTGGGTGGACAGTGAAGTCCCCTACGACGGACAGATATACCCGAACCACCTCCGGTTCCATACGCCTAACATGTCGCGCATGGCCGAGATGGGCGTCCGCTTCTCGCACGCCTACGCCTCGCCCGTATCCACCCCGACCCGCACCAGCATAATGACTGGGATGAACGCCGTCCACAGCCATATAACCAACTGGACATCAATGGCCAAGAACGAGCCGAGCGACGCCGTCGGGGGCACGAACGGATCGATGACCTACGACCAGATCGCCGCATCCACCGGGATGGACCGGCCGGAATGGAACTATAACGGAATATGCCCGGAGAGGTTCCGTGCGGACAGCGCCGCCCTGGACCTCAACCACCTGCAGTGGGCATCGCCGATGGTGCAGTTCCTCCGTGATGCGGGATATTACACCATCCACGTCGGTAAGGCTCATTGGGCCTCTGCCGGCACTCCGGGGGCCAGTCCGCTGAACATGGGATTCGTGGTGAATATCGCCGGAACTTCCGCCGGCCTTCCGAAGAGCTACCTCTCCGAAGACAACTACGGGAATACACCGGAGAAATGGAACCTCTCCGCCGTCCAGAATATGTATGAGTATTACGGCACGGGCACCTTCCTGACCGAGGCCATCACCAGGGAAGCCCTGAAGGCCCTCGACTGGCCCGTCAAGCACCGCCAGCCGTTCTATCTCTACCTGTCGCACTTCGCCACCCATACCCCTATCCAGAAAGACAAGCGCTTTTTCAAGAGGTACAAGGATATGGGCCAGGACGACGGTCAGTCGAAGTACGCTTCGATGGTCGAGGGGGTGGACAAGAGCCTGGGCGACGTACTGGACTATCTCGAAGCCAACGGCCTGACCGACAACACGATAATCATATTCATGGCAGACAACGGGGGCAACGCCGACGTGAAGGCCAAGGGCGGGGTGCCGCACACCCAGAACGCTCCTCTGCGCGAGGGGAAAGGTTCCTGCTACGAGGGTGGGATACGTGTTCCGATGTCGGTTTACTGGCCGGGCAAGACGCTCGCCGGGAGCATCATCGACGCTCCGGTGATGCCTGAGGACCTCTTCCCTACAATCCTGGAGATGGCCGGGATCAAGCGCTATGAAACCGTGCAGAGCATCGACGGACGCAGCCTGGTACCGCTTCTCCGGAATCGGATATCCGGCTGGCAGCGGGACGTGATATTCCATTACCCTCATCAATGGAAGCCTGAATACAGGCGCGAGGTGGACTTCTTGAGCACGATCATCCGCGACGAATGGAAGCTGGTCTATGTGATGAAGGAGCGCCGGCTGGAGTTGTACAACCTGAAGGAAGATATCGGGGAGACGCGCGACCTGGCCGCTTCTTATCCGGACAAGGTCGCTGAACTTGCCCATGCCCTCGGAGACCGGCTCCGTGCCTGGAACGCCTCCATGCCTACCGACCGCACCACCGGAACGGTAGTACCTATGCCCGACGAGATCTAAATGGCCCTTTCTCAGACTAGATCTGAGAGTCATCGACTAATTGCCACTCCGTCCCCCTTGACGCTTCACCCTTTTGTCTAGTCCTGATATAAGTTTACCGATGTTGAACAATAAGTAGTTAGGACAAAGAAGTCCTGATATCGGTTTACGATGATATCGCGAAGATAGTCTATTTTCGCGATATTATTTATCCTGGCATCGGTGATTGTCGCCTCATTCTCCAGTAGTTCTTCCAAAGTTTTTTTGGAGGATAGGAAGCCTTTCTGGATGCAGCCGGTGTCATGTTCCCAACACTTTCGTGGGGTCGGACGTTGTTGTACAGATACACGATCCTGTCGATGGCCATTTGTGCCTGGTGGCTGGACTCGAGTGTCATTTGATACAACCATTCCGTTTTCAAGATACCGTTCACTCGCTCCGCGACGGCATTCTCATACGGATCTCCATTCTCGGTCATACTGATCAGGATGCCCTGTTCCTGCAGTTTGGAGACATACTCCAGGCTGCAGTATTGACACCCCCTATCCGAGTGGTGTATCAGTCCTCGCAGAGTCCCTGACGGATATTTGGAGAGAGCCATGTTCAACGCCCTGAGCGGTCCTGTCGTATCCAAGGAGTCGTGCAGGGCATATCCCACGATCTCGTGCGTGAAGGCATCCGTGACGAGCGACAGGTAAAGGAAGTTCTTCGTCGACTCTCGCATAACCTCGATATACGTGATATCGCTGACCCATACTTCATCCGGCCGCGAGGGCTCCACTTCACGTATCAGGTTGGGCCACTTCTTCATCCAGTGCCTCGAGTTGGTCGTCACCGTGCGGCTGCGGTGACGCTTTACCAGCATCCCGCTGTCGCGAAGAAGATCGAACAGTCTGTCTCGGCCGATGTCGTGACCGTCTTTCTGCAGGAGTATCAACAGTTTTCTGCCCCCGAGCCGGGGCAGGTCCTCGCGGATAAGCCTCACCTCGTTGACAATGGCCGTATCGTCTATTTCTTTGGCACAGGCGGCGTGGCGCTGCTTCCAGTATCCCTGGCGGGTGAAGCCGAACAGTCCACAAAGTGTATCAAGGCTTACTTCCGGGTGTCTTTCCTTGAGTTCTTCGACTGCTCGGCCTCGACTTTTTTTGACAGGTCGATGCCATACTCGTCCTTGAGGATCCTCATCATCACCTCGAAGCCCTCCGCTTTGATATTGGAGAGCTTTAACGCATCCTCCAGCGCCCTGATCTTGTCCTGGAGAAGCTGTACTTCCTCTTGATGGGTCATGATTGACATGGCTATCCGACGTTTCTGCGGATTGTCAAAGATATCAATTTTCCCCTTTTTATACTCCGTCGCGAGTGTCTTTATCTTCACAATACTGTACCCGTATCGTTTCGACAGGCTCTCCACGGGAACTCCGGAGAAGTATTCGCGCAGCATCTTTGCTTGGGCTCGCTGCATCGCCCGGCAGCTTCTTGCTTCCATTCTTTTTTACCTTTTTTTGGTAAACTTTTTTCAGGACGATACATTTCTCCTGGCAGGTAACTATTTGATTTACAGCAAAATGAGCCTTCGAACGGTGCAGATTTCGGCACCGTTGAAAGAACCAAATCCCTCACAACCAATCAGTTAGCCGCCAGGACAAAGCAACCGAGCGGCTATAATACGTTCCCCACCTAACCGCTGGTATGTAACTACTCTATTTACAGTAAGATGCACCTTTAGATGGTGCCGAAATCGGCACCATCTATTTAATCAATTACTTCATAATCAATCAGTTACGTACCAGGCTAGATTTAGCGAGCTGGTGCTTCCCAGACGAAGAGTCCTTCGGAGGTGGCGAGTTGCTGGATGAGTGACAGGATCCCTGCCTCCGGCCGGTAGAAGGTCATGTAATGGTCGTCACCGCTGAAGGTGATCAGCCCGTCCGAGTGCACCAGGCTGACCGACAACTGCTTACGTTCTCGCCAGGCAGCCTCCATCCACAGGCAGATATCCTCCGGCGACGGATTGGACGACCAAGTCTCCCCATCCCGGGATACAAGGATATCCTCATAGCAGTTCAACTTGATGAAAAGCCTGGTGAACTTTCCGGCAATAACCTCCATCTGGGGCTGCTCCAGGAAGAACTTCTCTATCCTGAAATACTGCCCAGCACCTCCGGCTGGCACCTGCTCCGGCAATATGTCGATAATCCAATATCCCATATTCCTAAACCTCCTCGATGAAATAGTGGTCCGTGAAATCGGCGTGCTCCGACTTGCAGACAGTGACCGTGAAATCCTCCGGAGTCCCCTCCAGGCGGTCGGCCTTGATCCCCGGATCCTGAAGGCACGCCTCCATAGCGTACTTCCTTCCCGCCGCAGCGGCAGCCTCCTCCCAAGTCCCGAACGGCCCCTCAAGGACTTCCTTCTCGTTGTCGATGTGTGCAACACCGCACCGGCCGTTCTGAACGACGACCAACTGATACTTCTTTTTCATAATACCATACTTTTTTTGATTGAACAATCCGCATCCCTTTGCCACCGTGGCTTCTGGCTGCTCGGTTGGCGGCCCATAGGGCACTCTTGATGCACCACGCAAATATACGTATTTTCCCAGAACCGGCAAGGGGACCCGTCATGCCTGGCCTGTTCGGGCATCTCCCCCTTTCTGCTGAAGTTGATAACGATAATAGAACCATTTGAGCAAGTTACAATCCTGAGAATACTCCATCCGCTCATCGATAAGATCATTCTCCTCTTCAAACTTACTTGCCATTTCAATAAGCGCAATTTCTATATCTTGCTCTTCAATAGTGGCAGTGTTAGCATTAAAAGTGCCTTCAAAACACCTTTTAAGAACAGATAGTTCTTTATCTGCCAGCACAATATGTTTCATGATAATTGTTTCAGTCATAGTCAGTTGTCTGTAAATGTGTTTTGATACTATAGAGTATTCTTACCAAAAACAGGCGATACCAAAACCCGCATCTACATGATTGACACATAGTTCCCCTTACTCATCCTCTATCATCACCGGTGGCGGGAGCGGCTGCTCGTAGATCACCGGGCCTGGAGGGAGGCTCCTGGTGGCTGATGAAGAAACATTGTCCCGGATCGGGTCGTCGGTCTTGTCCAGCGCCAGCCAGGAATCGAACGAGAAGCTGTCTCCTTCGCCGGCAAGCGTCATTATCCGCTTGGCTATCAGGTAGCGCTGCCAGGCCGCATAGTAAGGCCTGTTATCGATCATGCAACTGATCTTCTCGCTGCGCCAGATCTTGAACATAACCACATTCCCGCCCTGGTATTTCCCGATACGTCCGTAATTGGCATCCCGGGCAACCAGCTCGTCCCTATGGTCCAGGAACTCCTGCCAAGGTACGGAGTTGAAATTGGCAGACAGATTCAAGTCCATCGGAACACTCCAGTTATGAGACGAAATAGTCGAACTGGTCCAGTACTTGAAAGAGAATGAGTCACCATACCAATACTCATCTCCCAATCTTCCGAAACCGTGTCCCCCGAATTCATGGAGAAAGACATACTTCCAGTCACCTCTTGTAGTACCCAATTCCGAACGTACTGATGACGGTGTCTGTTGTACTACCATGTCACCATCCTCATCACTGCTCGCTTGATAGCTTGGATAACTCCAAGACATAGTCCGTCCTTCACGAGTATATGGGACGATACAATATGATTTCCCTGAAGCATAAACCCAGCACATTCCGCCATATCGCGTATCATTCACCAGGAGGGCTACCGGAATCTGCTTATATGATTGATTCTCATCAAGAGGGCACAGGTTAAGGACATTCCAAACCTTGTCAGCATTCGCCTTCATATCGCTATAGGAACTCTCGCCCCAACGGGATTCAAAGTAGCTGTTGACATATTTGGTGATATTCCCGTTACCGTCAGTCACACTGGCTCCGGATTCTTCGGATGGAATTTCAAGGATGTAAGCATCGAAATAATCGGCGTAAGTTTTATATGGCTCGACAGTGAACAGGAAATCATAACACTCCTTGGCTCGCTGCCTGAAAGTCGGTAGTTCGCTCTGAAGGAATCCTTCTGATGCAATGACCAGTGGGACTCCTATCTTTCCTTTGGTATGCCTCTTATACAGCATTACTTCATAGGCGAATTTACCTTCCTCTTCCTTTACAGTCCATCCTTCAGGCACCCCATCGGCCCCAGTCATATTCCAGATTGCTCTTGAGTTCTTAACGAAAGTTCCCTGCGGAGCAACTCCCTTGACCCAGTCCTTGGTAAATGATGATCCATTCGATGAACCAGGCAGGAACATCGCCTTTATGTAACTCAAACTGGAACAACCACTGAACATTCCGGAATAGCAATTACTGGCAGGCAACTCTGACGGAAGGTCAGGTGCTTTGGTCAATGATGTGCAACCGGAAAACATCTTATAATAGCAATAACTCACCAATGACTCTGCTGGAAGGTCAGGTGCTTGGGCCAAAGATGTACATCCGGAGAACATCTGATAATAGCAACCCCATTGAAGTGTCGTTGCCGGAAGATCCGGTGCTTCGGTCAATGATGTACAATTCGAAAACATCGCATTATAGCAATAGGTTGCCAATTCCGTGGCGGGAAGCTTTGGTGCTTCGACCAAGGAGGTGCATCCTAAGAACATTTGAGAATAGCAACTTTCTGTCAGGGATTCTGCCGGAAGCTCCGGGGCTTTGGTCAAAGATATACATCTGGTGAACATCTGGTCGTAGCAGTATCCCGACAGTTCCGTTGCCGGGAGCAGCAGGTCTTTATCTGGGTGATTCCTTATGTTACTGTTCATATAGAAAAGACAATAAAAGGCCCATTCTTCTTCTATCCGTTTCAGTTTCCCGAAATCCCTGGAATCGATGAGGCTCATTATATTCCCGTACACATAGCACGGTGAACTATTTATAATCCTCGTGATTTTGGTATTATTGTCCACGTACTTAGTATATGCCTTATTGTCACCACGTAAGAACAGTCTCTGACCTTGTGCCAATCTGATTTCGGGGGAAGTGGACGTGGCGACCCATTCCGTGCTGTCAATGCTGTACTCAATGGTCAAAGCCAATGGATTGTCGATAATGACAGTACCATCTTCGATGGCTTCGAGAGTAAGAGGCTGGAAGTTCTTCAGAGGTATTGGCTCAACCTCGAGCGCAGCCATCCTCGATCGTATGCTCCTCTTGATTTCCAGACTGCTCTTGGTGGATTTATCGAATACACCTTTCTGATTGTCACTGAGAGTTATAGTGAAACCATCCTTGAAAGTGGTCGGAGGGACCACGAACCAGAATTCAGTGGCTTCTTCTGGCGACGAGCCGAGTTTCATCGGTTCGTCGAACTCCATCGTAATCTCGTCCGTAGATTCGGAGGCATTGAAAACCAGGGATGGTATAGAATCCAAGTTCGCTGTAACTGAGGCACTTCCAGCAATGAGTTCACCGTTGTTCCCTTTTAGCGTGAGAGAAGAGACGCTGACATCCTTTCCGTACAGGCGGATGGCGAGATAGCCACAGAGGTTCTTGAACATCAGTTCATTATCCCTGGATATGGCTATCATCGTATTCGCTCCCTTTCCGAAGGAATTCTCACGATATTCCTGCTTTGCCGGAAGATTGACCATAAGGGTGCCGTCGTTGCTTATCTTGGTAGATTCCTTATATGGATATACGGAATATACGAGGTCCAATGGATTGGCTGTCAAGAAGTTCTCATTCGGCACCTTAGCGAATGTACCGGAATTGTCGCCATCGTCGCCGGTGAAGGCATACTCTTGATTGAAGGTAGTCTTGTTGAATATGGACACCCTGTCGTCGGCATTCCAGAGGACCAGAAGCCTCTCATCGACATAGGCTCTTGACGGTTCACTTTCTATCGATGCATAGAATTCGACATCTTCGTCCTCGGTTACAGGAACAGGGACTTCAGTTTCCTGGACGGAGCAGGAAACCATCAAAGCGGCCAATAACCAGTATGTATATTTCAGGTACTTCATAATGTCGTTCTCTTTAATCCCATCCGTGTTCGCCTCCGTCATCACCGATAGGTTCGGTGTTGGCCGGCCTCTTTACCGTTACCGAGCAGGAAGCCGTCTTGGAACCATCCTTGGTGGTAACAGTAATTGTTACATTGCCTAGTTCCTTGGCCGTCACTTTACCGTTCTGGTCCACGGTGGCTATGGCTGTGTTGCTGGACTGCCACGTGACCGCCTTGTTCGTGGCATCGCTCGGATTCACGGTCGCGGTCAGGGTCTCGCTCTTGCCCTTTTCGATTGTCAGCTCGGTCTTGTTCAGCGATACGGAAGTAACTGGTATTACCACTGTTACCTTGCAGGTCGCGGTCTTTGATCCGTCCTTCGTAGTCACCGTGATGACCGCGCTGCCGGCCCCTACGGCAGTGACTTTACCATTCTGGTCCACGGTAGCAACCGACGTATTGCTTGATTTCCAACTCACCGT
>Ga0256405_10010901_pt1 | contig 11799 bp, 6 predicted proteins | sample RumenRJG_02DNA_FD_189096 | JGI IMG/M metagenome (GOLD analysis project Ga0256405, IMG submission 189096) | Bovine rumen microbial communities from Lethbridge, Alberta, Canada - RJG_02 | ecosystem: Host-associated > Mammals > Digestive system > Stomach > Rumen | place: Canada: Alberta | collected...
GTTGTGGTACTCAAACCAGTCGATGTCCGAACTGAGCAAGGCTTCTTTCACCTCCTCAAACTTCGTCTTCCTGATAATTGCTTCGATTCTTTTCATACGCTTTCTTTTTACCTTATTAATAATTAATGATTATTGCAACTTGTTTGCGATGGCAAGTGAAGTGCAAGGCGAATGCAGAGCCGAGCTCGCTCGAGCTATGCTGAGCCGCAGCCTTCACTCGCACTTGCAACCCGCTTGCAAGTGCAAAGGTATGACATTTTGATGGATATTCATTCAATTTTATTTCAATTTGTTTGTAAAAACTTTCGGAATTTGACAATTTGTAAACTATTTAAGACAAAATGCCGTCATATTGAAACACTTTGCATCAAAATTCACCTATTTTGTTACAAATCGTCAATTCTTTCTTTCGTGTGTACGCACACATTATCCTTGACCTATATCAAACGAAGATACTTTTTCATTTTTTCGACAAAACTAAACAATAGTTGAAAGAAAGTGATTATCTTTGCAGCAGAAGAAAAAACTTATGAAGTATGAAAGAAGACAAGATGAGACTTTATTTGAAGCGCTGTTTTGACATCAAAGTGAAAGTGTGGTGCCCATTGGTAGCCCTTATGTTTCTGGGGTCAATCCTGACGGGTTGTGTGGATATTATTGACAATCCTGCTGATTCTGGGCAGGAGACGGTTACGGGTGATGATGCGTCGGACAAGATGCCGTTTAAAGTGACAGAGACCAGCGTAAACGACAACGGGGTATCGACTCGGACTGTTGCCCTGCGCTACTATGAAGACATGCCCCATGTGGCCTACATCGCCGTCGCCGACTTCCAGAAAATGCTCTTGCCAAGCACCACCATCCAGGTGAGCAAGATGGCTGCCTCGCAGTATGCGCTGACGTCGAGCGATGGTCAGAAGGCCGTAGTGAATACCGCAGACGAGACGATGACATTTGATGACTACCTCGAATTTGTTGCATTGGGTGTCACAAAAGGCAAGGGAATAGAAAACGAAGACGAAGAACTGTACGTCCGTGATTTGTCACAGAAAAATACGCCCGCTACGGCTATGGTGTCCTTCAACCTGAAGAAATACGGCATCGACCTGCGTGGCGACGGCCAGATGGTTTATGTGCCACTGACCACCTTGTCAGACATGTATAGTCATGTCTTTGGCAATCATGTGATATTCAATGGCGAGAAGATTATGCTGGCAAACTTTGAGAAGAAGCCCGCCGATATAGACGCTGCGTTCTTCAAGAAGCCTTACGAGACAGTAGAGCGCCCTGCCGATCTGGCTGCCTACAGCTATGGTGAAATGTGCTTTGTCATCGACCATTTCCACGGCAAACCAGGACGTAATGCCATCGACCAGACTATCCAGGAGAAAGGGCTCGACATGGCGCTCAACGAGACAGTGCGCAAGTTACTGAAATCCACCAAGATGAATGAGTATATCTTCGGACTGGAGTATCTGGGCACGATGCTTGCCGACGGTTCCCATACCACGATATCACCCATCATAAACAGTATACTTATAGGCGCGTATGATCAGAATGCCATTGTAGCCTTATCAACTAAGTTTCTCGTTGAATTCGAGGACGACTATGAGCTGGAGTATTTTACTGTTGTCAAAAATATCCAGCGTACCGATGGCAGCGACATGTCAGCCAAGAAACGCAAGGAACTGTTGAAAACGGACACCTACGCCAAGGTAGGCAACACGATGTACTGTATCTTTGACGATTTCGGCCCTGCCGACAGCGAAGGCTGGACGGCATTCTACAAAGGGACTGGACCAAAGCCTACCTATAACCCGGAGTTCAAAGGCGACATCACCATTGTGACTGAAGCACTTGACAAGGCGGCTGCCGACTCCGAGGTGAAGAACTTCGTGCTCGACCTGTCGTGCAATAATGGCGGCGATCTCAGTGTGCTGGTGAGTATTACCAACCTGTTGGCTGGAAAGAGCTCCGTTTCCTATGAGAACGTCCTGACCAAACAGCGTGGTGTGATAGACTTTGAGGTGGACGGTAATTTCGACCGTGTCTTCGATGACAAGGACAAGGCGCCGCGTTACCCACAGCTCAACATCGCCATCCTGACTAGCCGCTTAGCCTACTCGTGTGGCAACCTGCTGCCCTCGCAGATGAAGGACTACGGCTATCTGATTATCGGTGAGAAGTCGGGTGGCGGCTCATGTAGCATCCAAAGGATGAGTACAGCCGAGGGGTTATGCTATCAAATATCCTCAGCCCGTATGCGTCTCTTAAACGAAGCTGGTGAGAACATCGACAAGGGGGTAGAGCCTCACATCGCCCTGGAGGTGAAAAATGCAAAGGGTAAGGATGATGACGGTGACGATGTGGAGTATTGTGACTTCTCGGCCTTCTATGCCCCGAGCGTAGGCGAACAGATTATCAATTGGTATGCCAACAAGCAGTAGAAGCCATCGTTAACTCAATTTGTCGTCCATCAGCTAAGCCTGCATCCAATACTGGCGTTCTGACTCAGGCATCTTTTCGATGGCGTAGCGGAGAGCCGTGCGAGGCATTTCATGGGCATGCTGACGGAGGAAGTCGCGAAGGATATCCATCCCTACCCTTTTACCCATCTCACGCAGCATCCAGCCCACAGCCTTATGCATGAGATCGTGGGGATGATGGAGATGGATCTCAGCATAGCGCAGGCACCATGAAGGATCGCCCAACTGGGAGGTCTTCCATGAACACACAATACTCATGCGCTGTTTCCAGAGACAGGGGCTCTGGGCCAATTCGTCTAATACCTTTATCTTATAGTCTCTGTCGCCCAGATTCGAGGGCAGCAGGAGCCAGTGGCCGAGGATCTTGTGGACGGAGAGATCGACAAGATCCCAGTTGTTGGCCTGCTCTGCATATTGCAGATACAGCGTCAGAATCTCATCGCGCCCGCGAATGGCAGTCTCATTATTTTCCAGTCGTTTGGTAGCCAACCGTTCGAACTTCGCCACGAGGATCAAGAGTCCGCAGAGACGGACCTCATGCCAGCGGCTCATCAGCAACGCTGGGATTTCGCTCAAGGGGAAGTCTTTGGGAACGGCCCGCACCACCTCGCGCGTCTGTGGCACTTTCAGTCCGAGGAACTGATCACCCTCACCATATTCGCCAGGTCCTGTCTTGAAGAACCGCATGAGGATCTGTCGCTGCGCATCATCCTGCTGCGACTCCATATATGCTATGATTTCTTTTGCTGTGATCATTTCGATGGCAAAGGTACAAAAAAGATGGAGAAGTACAAAACGGAATGCTATTAAAATTGTAAAAATGACAATCTGTAAAGTATGATGAAGAGAATGGATGTGATAGTTTTCAAAATGAAAAGAAATGATACCAAATTTGAGCAAAATGTCAGAAAGGACAAATTTTTACGTAAGAAAAGTTAGCAATCATTTGGCTATAATTACAAAATGATATACCTTTGCAGCGATTTTTAAACAGAATGTAAGTAAAAGTAAGGATAATATGACACATTGCGAACTTCAACAACCAAAGAGCGCACAAAGGACACAAAAGACACATGACGGGCTTTACCAGCCTGACTATGAGCACGACGCTTGTGGTGTAGGAATGGTGGTAAACATCCACGGAGGTAAAAGCCATGAGTTGGTGGACAATGCCCTTAAAGTGCTGGAAAACATGGAGCACCGTGGCGCAGAGACACGAGACAAGACTGGCGACGGTGCTGGTATCATGATTCAGATTCCCCATGAGTTTATTCTACTTCAGGGTATTCCCGTACCCGAGAAGGGCAAGTATGGTACAGGACTGGTGTTCCTGCCGAAAGAGGAGCAGGCACAGCAGGAGATCCTGAGTGTGATGATCGAGGAGATCGAGCGCGAGGGTCTGCAACTGATGCATCTCCGTACGGTACCTACGAACCCTGAGGTGCTGGGTGTAGCAGCCCGTGAGGTGGAACCTGCCATTAAACAGATTTTCGTAACAGGTGTATCTGAGGAGGATGTGCCTGTGTTCGAGCGTATCTTATATAAGGTACGCAAGCGCATCGAGAATCGTATTAAGGACAAGGACTTCTATATCTGTTCACTGTCGAACAAGAACATTATCTACAAGGGTATGCTGACCAGCGGACAGCTGCGTCGCTATTTCCCTGATTTGTCGAATGATTACTTTACAAGCGGACTGGCGCTGGTACACTCCCGTTTCAGCACAAACACATTCCCTACGTGGTCGTTGGCCCAGCCCTTCCGTTTGTTGGCTCACAATGGCGAGATCAACACCATCCGTGGTAACCGTGGTTGGATGAAGGCTCGTGAGAGTGTGCTGTCAAGTGAGGCGCTGGGTGACATCAAGGACCTGCGTCCGATTGTGCAGGAGGGTATGAGTGACTCGGCTTCGCTCGACAACGTATTTGAGTTCCTGATGATGAGCGGACTCTCCCTGCCGCAGGCCATGGCCATTCTGGTACCTGAGAGTTTCAACGACAAGAACCCCATCAGTGAGGATCTGAAGGCTTTCTACGAGTATCACTCCATCCTGATGGAGCCGTGGGATGGTCCTGCAGCCCTGCTGTTCAGCGATGGTCGCTACGCAGGTGGTATGCTCGACAGAAACGGCTTGCGCCCCAGCCGCTACACCATCACCAAACAGGGTATGATGGTGGTAGCCTCTGAGGTGGGCGTGATGGACTTCGAGCCTGGCGACGTGGTGTCGAAAGGTCGTCTGCAGCCAGGTAAGATCCTGCTGATTGACACGCAGGAGGGTAAGATCTACTACGACGGTGAGATTAAGGAGCAGTTGGCCAAGGCCCATCCTTATCGCGAGTGGTTGAATGAGAACCGTGTACAGCTGGAGAAACTGAAGAGCGGTCGTAAGGTGGATAATGGCGTGAGCGATCTGCAAGGTAAACTCGTGACCTTCGGCTTTGGTCAGGAGGATATCGACAAGACCATCATCCCGATGGCTACTGCTGGTCAGGAGCCTGTGGCAGCGATGGGTAACGACACCCCGTTGGCAGTGATCTCAGACCGTCCGCAGGTGCTGTTCAACTACTTCCGTCAGCAGTTTGCGCAGGTCACGAACCCTGCCATCGACCCCATCCGTGAGGAACTCGTGATGTCACTCACAGAGTACATCGGTGCCGTTGGTACGAACATCCTGACGCCTGATGCTTCAAACTGCAAGATGGTACGTCTGCCACAACCCGTTTTGACCAATACACAACTCGATATATTGTGCAACATCCGCTACAAGGGCTTCAACACCAAGAAGTTGCCCATTCTCTTTGAAATCGCGCAGGGTGAGAGCGGACTGCGCCAGGCACTCGACGACCTCTGCAAGAAGGCTGAAGAAAGTGTTGATGAGGGGGTGAACTATATCATCCTGAGCGATCGCGACCTCGATGAGACACACGCTGCCATCCCAAGTCTGTTGGCTGTCTCTGCTGTCCACCACTATCTGATCAGTGTGGGTAAGCGTGTGCAGACGGCGCTGATTGTGGAGAGCGGTGAGATCCGTGAGGTGATGCACGCTGCCCTGCTGTTGGGCTACGGTGCCAGTGCCCTGTGTCCCTACATGACCTTCGCCGTACTCGACGACCTCGTGAAGCGTGGCAAGATTCAGGAGGAGTATGCTACCGCCGAGAAGAACTACATCAAGGCAGTGGATAAGGGTCTGAAGAAGATCATGTCGAAGATGGGTATCTCTACCATCCGCTCCTATCGTGGTGCGAAGATCTTCGAGAGCATCGGACTGAGTGAAGATCTGCTGCGCCGTTACTTCGGCACTGAGGTGAGCACCATTGGTGGTGTAGGTCTGAAGGAGATCGCCCGCGATGCGATTGCACTGCATGAGGCTGCTAAAGCGCAGACGCTGTTGCAGAATCAGGGTCAGTTTGCTTGGCGCAAGGACGGTATCAAACACGCCTGGAACCCAGAGACGATTGCGAAACTGCAACTGGCTACCCGTCAGGGCAACTACGATAAGTTCAAGGCTTGGGCGAAGCTTGTCGATGAGAAGGAATCGCCTATCTTCATCCGCGACTTCTTCGGCTTCAAGAAGGCTGCCAAACCTACGCCAATCGACGAGGTGGAGAGCGTGGAGAGCATCGTGAAGCATTTCGTCACAGGTGCCATGTCGTTTGGTGCGCTGAGTATCGAGGCCCACGAGGCACTGGCTCTGGCAATGAATAAACTGGGGGCTCGCTCTAACACTGGTGAGGGTGGCGAGGACAATGCCCGCTATCACACAGAGGTGGACGGTGTTTCGCTGAGCAGCAAGACCAAACAGATTGCCAGTGGACGTTTTGGTGTCACAGCCGAATACCTGGTGAATGCTGAAGAGATACAGATCAAGGTGGCACAGGGTGCTAAGCCTGGTGAGGGTGGACAGCTGCCTGGCTTCAAGGTGAATGAGATCATCGCCAAGACACGTAACGCCATCCCCGGTATCTCGCTCATCTCGCCTCCACCACATCACGATATCTACAGTATCGAGGATCTGGCACAGCTCATCTTCGACCTGAAGAATATCAACCCCACAGCTGCTGTCAGCGTGAAACTCGTAGCCGAGAGTGGTGTGGGAACCATTGCCGCTGGTGTGGCTAAGGCTAAGGCCGACCTCATCGTGATCTCTGGTGCCGAGGGTGGTACAGGTGCTTCACCTGCTTCCTCGATGCGCTTCGCAGGTATTTCTCCTGAGATCGGATTGGCAGAGACACAGCAGACCCTCGTACGCAACGGTTTGAGAAACCAGGTTCGCCTGCAGACTGACGGTCAGTTGAAGACCGCCAAGGATGTGATCATCATGGCGATGCTGGGTGCCGATGAGTTCTCATTTGGTACACTGCCGCTCATCGTACTGGGTTGTGTAATGATGAGAAAATGTAACACGAACACCTGTCCGATGGGTGTGGCTACGCAGAACCCGGAGTTGCGCAAGCACTTCGAGGGTCGTGCAGAGTACGTGGTGAACTTCTTCACCTTCCTCGCAGAACAGGTGCGTGAATATCTCGCAGAGATCGGTGTGAAGAGTCTGAAGGAGATTATCGGACACACGGAGCTGATCGAGGTAAACACAGAACATGCTACAGAGAAACAGCAGACCATCGACTTTGCCCGTCTGCTGCACAAGCCCGAGACAGACAAGAACCTCTACTGGGATCGTGGCGCATTCACAAAGGTGACAGGCGTGAAGGACGAGGAGATGATCCGTGCTGCCCAGAAGGCCATCGAGAGCCAGGAAGAAGTGACACTCGACTATGCCATCAAGAATACAGACCGTGCCGTGGGTACCATGCTCAGTGGTGTGATAGCCAAGAAATACGGTGAGGCTGGTCTGCCCGACTCAACGATCAAGATTAAGTTCAAGGGCTCAGCAGGACAGTCGTTTGGTGCCTTTGCAGTGAAAGGTCTCGACATCCGCCTGGAGGGTGAGACCAATGACTACTTCGGTAAGGGACTCTCTGGCGGACGTATCTCGATCCTGCCCCCAGCCCGTCGCAGCGACGACTTCAAGGCCGAGGAGAACATCATCGCAGGTAACACCGGATTATACGGAGCCACTTCTGGCGAACTCTTCATCAATGGTAAGGTGGGTGAACGCTTCGGCGTGCGTAACTCAGGTGCCATTGCCGTCATCGAGGGCGCAGGCGATCACTGTTGTGAGTATATGACAGGCGGTCGTGTGGTGGTACTCGGTAAGACAGGCCGTAACTTCGCCGCTGGTATGAGTGGTGGTGTGGCTTACGTCTATGACCCAGACCATACCTTCGACTACTTCTGTAATATGGATATGGTGGAACTCTCGCTTGTTGAGGACTCTGTATCACGTAAGGAACTGCTCGAACTCATCCGTCAGCACTATCTGCACACGGGCTCTGCCCTTGCAGGTCGTATGCTCGACGACTGGCACCGCTACATCGAGGACTTCATCCAGGTAGTACCTATCGAGTACAAACGCGTGCTCGAAGAAGAGAAGATGGCACGCCTGCACGAGAAGATCGCAGATATCCAGAGAGACTATTAAAGGTAAAAAAGTAAAAAGGTAAAAAGGTAAAAAATGGGAAATCCAAAAGCATTTTTAGAGATACACCGCCAGGAGGCGGGCTACCGTCCGATTCACGATAGAATCCACGACTTTGGCGAGGTGGAGCAGACGCTCTCGACTCGCGAACGTAAACTGCAGGCTTCACGCTGCATGGACTGTGGCGTACCCTTCTGCCATTGGGCTTGTCCGTTGGGCAACAAAGCCCCGGAATGGAACGACGCCCTGTACAAAGGCGACTTCGAGTTGGCCTATCAGTTACTCACCAGCACCAACCCCTTCCCCGAGTTCACAGGTCGTATCTGTCCTGCCCTCTGCGAGAAGGCCTGCGTACTGAACCGTTTCAACCACGAGCCGACCACTAACCGCGAGGATGAGTGCGCCATCATCGAGATGGCCTTCCAGGAGGGTTTCATCCAGCCGCGCACGGATATCCAGCGTAATGGTAAGAAGGTGGCTGTGATTGGTGCTGGTCCTGCAGGACTGGCTGCCGCCAACGATCTGAACCACATGGGTTTCAGCGTGACAGTCTTCGAGAAGAATGAGGCTGCTGGCGGCTTGCTCCGCTACGGTATCCCTAACTTCAAACTGAACAAGGCCATCATCGATCGTCGTCTGCGCCTGATGGAGGCAGAAGGTATCACCTTCAACTATGGCAAAGCCATCAATCTAGAGAATCTAGATGATCTAGATAATCTAGAAAAAGATTTCGACGCCGTCGTCATCTCCACTGGTACGCCTACCGCCAGAGATCTGAAGGCCCCTGGTCGCGAACTGAAAGGCGTGCACTTCGCCCTCGACCTGCTCTCCCAGCAGAATCGTGTGCTGGCAGGCATAGAGTTCAGTAAGGAGGAGCGCGTCACAGCCAAAGGAAAAGATGTGCTGGTGATTGGTGGTGGTGACACAGGCTCCGACTGCATCGGCACAGCCCATCGTCAGGGTTGCAAGAGCGTGACGCAGATCGAGATTATGCCCAAGCCCGTAGAAGGTCCGGAAGACCCGCAGAACCCCTGGCCAGAGTGGCCACGCACCCTCAAGACCACCTCTTCACATGAAGAAGGCTGTACCCGTCGTTGGAACATCAACACCCTTGAGTTCTTGGGTGAGAATGGTAAACTGACAGGTGTGAAGGTGCAGGAGATCGACTGGATGCCGAATCCCGAGGGTGGTCGTCCCATCATGGTGGAGAAAGGCAAACCCGAGATCATCAAGGCCGAACTCGTACTCCTCGCTATGGGCTTCCTGAAACCAGAACACCCAGAATACCCCAAGAACGTCTTTGTCTGCGGCGATGCCGCCAACGGTGCCTCACTCGTTGTCAGGGCGATGGCCAGCGGTCGTCAGACCGCCCAGAAGGTATCTTCGTTTCTTCTTGGCTAATAGCAAGTCATAGAATCCCTGCCGATCGGCAGGGATTTCTTGTTTTCAAAGGGATTTCTTGTTACTGAATGACACTTTGTAAAGAAAGAGGCGACTAAGCGTGCAAGATGTAAACAAAATGCAAAGAATGAGTCTGAATAGTTGACACTTTGACAGAAAATAACGAAAAGAATAAACAAAAAGCAATCAATTATTTGGCTAGTTCTAACTTTTTGCTTACCTTTGCACCCGAAAAGATAACAAAATGATAGCAAACTCCAAACAAAGGATAGCAATATGAAAGAGAAAATCAGGTTTACCAAGATGCATGGTTGTGGCAACGACTACATCTACATCAATATGATGGAGTATGAGATTGCCGACCCGCAGGCTGCAGCCATCGCTTGGAGCGACCGTCACAAAGGTATCGGTTCCGACGGACTGGTGCTGATCGACAAGTCGTCAATGCCTGAAGCCGACTTCTCCATGCGTATCTTCAATGCCGACGGCTCGGAAGCGATGATGTGCGGCAATGCATCAAGGTGTATCGGAAAATATCTCTATGAACGTGGTTTTACAGACAAGACGGAGATCCGCTTGCTGACCCTTTCAGGCGTCAAGACACTCAGCCTGCTTGTCAACGATGGTATCGTGGAAAGCGTCACCGTCGATATGGGCGAGCCCGTTCTTGAGAAAGAGACTCAGTTCGTCGAATCCCGCAATCCGGGTTACGGCACTTTCGTCTCGATGGGTAATCCTCATTACGTGATCTTCACTGACGATGTGGATCAGGTAGGTGAAAAGGGTCGTACGCTCGAACAACATCCAGCCTTCCCACAGCGCTGCAACATCGAGTTCGCACAAGTGCAGGAAGCAGGGGTTATCCGCACCCGCGTCTGGGAACGCGGCTCTGGCATCACGCAGGCCTGCGGCACGGGTGCCTGTGCTACGGCTGTCGCTGCTGCCCTCACAGGCAAGTCTGGCCGCATCTCACAGATCGTGATGGATGGTGGTACGCTCACCATCGAGTGGCGCGAGAAAGACCATCATGTGTATATGACAGGCCCTGCCGCATTCGTGTTCGACGGGGAGATAGAATTGGCAAAACTTCAAACAACATAAGACTTATGGCTTTAGTAAACGTACATTTCTTAAACTTACAGAACAACTACTTGTTCGCCGACATCGCCAAGAAGGTGAATGCTTTCAAGGTGATGCACCCCAAGGCAGATGTCATCTCCCTCGGCATCGGCGACGTCACACAGCCGTTGGCACCTGCTGTCATCGAGGCAATGCACAGAGCCACTGACGAGATGGCGACACGCGAAGGGTTCCACGGCTATGGTCCTGAACAGGGTTATGCCTTCCTCCGTGAGGCGATCCTCAAAAACGATTTCCTGCCGCGTGGCATCCACCTCGACGTGGATGAGGTGTTTATCAACGACGGTGCGAAATCAGACACAGGTAACATCCAGGAACTGCTGCACTGGGACAACTTCATCGGCGTCACCGATCCCATCTATCCTGTCTATATCGACTCAAACGTGATGATAGGCCGTTGCGGAACCTTTGAGAACGGACGCTGGACGAACGTGGTCTATATGCCTTGTACGGCGGAGAACGGCTTCACGCCCAGCATCCCCAAGGACCGTCACATGGACGTGATCTACCTGTGTTACCCCAACAACCCCACGGGTACAGTCATCACCAAACAGGAACTGCGCAAGTGGGTGAACTACGCTTTGAAGAACGACGCCCTGATCCTCTACGATGCCGCCTATCAGGCTTACATCCGCGATCCGGAGATTCCCCATAGCATCTACGAGATCCGAGGGGCCCGCAAGTGCGCCATCGAGTTCCACTCCTACTCCAAGACGGCAGGATTCACAGGTATTCGCTGTGGCTACACTATCGTACCGAAGGATCTGACGGTAGCCGATTTCGAAGGCAACCGCCACTCCGTCCATCAACTCTGGAACCGTCGTCAGTGCACGAAGTTCAATGGCGCCAGTTACATCAGTCAGCGCGCCGCAGAGGCCATCTACACCCCGGAAGGTAAGGTGCAGATCCAGGCCACCATCGATTACTATATGGCGAACGCCCGCCTGATGCTCGACACCCTGCGCAGTCTGGGTTACGAGGTCTATGGCGGCGAGAACGCACCTTATATCTGGATGAGGACCCCCGACGGCACCACCTCGTGGCAATTCTTCGAGGAGCTGCTCTACGGCGCCAACGTGGTCTGCACGCCAGGTGTCGGCTTCGGCCCAAGCGGTGAAGGATATGTCCGCTTTACCGCTTTCGGCAGCCGTGAGACGACAGAAGAAGCATTAAAGAGAATCAAGAATTGGACAAATCAACATTAAACACAAACAATTATGGAAGCATTAAGATTTC
>Ga0256405_10010904_pt1 | contig 11796 bp, 10 predicted proteins | sample RumenRJG_02DNA_FD_189096 | JGI IMG/M metagenome (GOLD analysis project Ga0256405, IMG submission 189096) | Bovine rumen microbial communities from Lethbridge, Alberta, Canada - RJG_02 | ecosystem: Host-associated > Mammals > Digestive system > Stomach > Rumen | place: Canada: Alberta...
AGATCTGCCGGAAGAAAATCGAGAACCACCGCCTGCCCATGAAGCTCATCCGGGCGGAATACACCTTCGACAACTCCAAGCTGCTGTTCTACTTCTCCGCCGACGTCCGCGTGGATTTCCGGGAGCTGGTGAAGGACCTGGCCTCCGTGTTCCACACCCGCATCGAGCTGAGGCAGATCGGCATCCGGGACGAGGCGAAGATGCTGGGCGGTCTGGGCGTCTGCGGTCGACCCTTCTGCTGCGCCACCTTCCTCTCCGATTTCGCCCAGGTGTCCATCAAAATGGCGAAGGAGCAGAACCTGTCCCTCAATTCCCAGAAGATCAGCGGCGCCTGCGGACGGCTCATGTGCTGCCTGCGGTACGAGCACGAGACCTACGAGTCCGAGATCAGCCGCACCCCGCCGGTGGACTCCCTGGTGAAGACCCCCGACGGCACCGGGCAGGTCACGGAGATCAGCCCTCTCACCGGCTTTATCAAGGTGCGTCTGGCGGACGGGATCAAGCCCTACCACCGGGACGACGTGACGGTGCTGAAGCTGAAGGCGGAGAAGAAGGCCCCCCGGAACGATTGAACAACCGCGCATATGTAAACATTTTTCATCTTTTCGCCCGGAGTCCTTCCTTTTTCGGTTTTTCTGTGCTACAATCTAACCATCCTATAACACGGAGGTGTTTCAAATGGCATACAAGATTTCTGACGACTGCATCGGCTGCGGAACCTGCGAAAGCGAATGTCCCGTGGAGGCGATCTCCGAAAAGGACGGCAAATACGTCATCAACGCGGACGAGTGCATCGAGTGCGGCGCCTGCGCGGGCGTATGTCCCGTGGAAGCTCCGAAGCCGGAGGAATAATCCGCGTCGGGCCGGAAGCGTTTCAAGACCGGAAGGGGAGCGTGGGGGGAGACCCTTCGCTTCCCCTTTTTCCATATTTCCGCCCATGAGGCCGGTACGTCGTACCGTCGCATCCCGCGGACAAAACGGGAGGTTTTTCCGATGAAAACGGCTGGTTTGTACTTCCTTGCGGCAGTTCTCTTCCTCTATTGCACCGTCGCCTCTCTTCTTGCGCTGGAAAAAGCCGAAGAATCCGCGGCGCGGTCCGGGAAGGATGAGACCCCGGACGACATTCCCCGGGACGCCGCGAACACAACGGCATGACCGAATTCGTCACCCCCATCAACGAGGACCTGCGGCTCATTCAGCGGCGGGGCGACTTGACCTTCGGCACGGATGCGTATCTCTTGGGCGCCTTCGTCCGGCCCATGCCCCGGGAGCGTGCCGCGGAATTCGGCGGAGGCAGCGGGGTCGTGTCCCTGCTCTGCGCCGCCCGGGGACGGTTCGCCCGCATCCTCTGCGCCGAGCTCCGGCCGGACCTGACGGATCTGATCCGGCGCAACGCGGAGCTGAACGGACTCTCGGACGTAATCGAGGCGCTCTCGGCCGACGTGCGGGAGCTGACGGTTCGGGACACGGGGGGCGAGCTGTCGGCGGTGTTTTCCAATCCCCCCTATTTCCGCGCGGGTTCCGGGCGGGTCAGCGGATCCCCGGACCTGCGGGCTGCCCGGTCGGAGGAGAACGGCACGATCCGGGATTTCTGCGCCGCGGCGTCGAGGCTTCTCCGGTGGGGCGGTCTCTTCACCCTGGTCTACCGGCCCGAGCGGCTGACGGAACTGCTGTTTTCCCTCCGGTCCTCCTCCCTCGAGCCGAAGCGGATCGTCTTCGTCCATCCCGTATCCGACGCGCCGCCCTCCCTGGTGCTCGTCGAGGCGAAAAAAGGAGCGGGAGAAGGGCTCCGGTATGCGCGTTCGCTCACGGTTTACCGAGACGGCTCAAAGAGCGTTTACACCGACGACATGCGGCGGGTCTACGACGACTTCTCCCTGGACCATCTATTCTGAATCTCTCACCACGGAAAGGCGGAAGCTATGCCCCAAAGAATTCCCTCCGATGAAAAGAATGCCGTGGAGGGCGGCACCCTGTATCTGGTGGCCACGCCCATCGGCAACATGGCGGACCTGTCCTCCCGGGCGCTGAAAATCCTCTCCACCGTGGATTTCGTGGCGGCGGAGGACACCCGGAACTCCGGGATGATGCTGTCCCGGCTCAACATCCGGAAGCCCATGGTGAGCTACCACGAGCACAACCGCCGGGAGCGCGGCCCCTATATCGCCGAGCGGCTGAAGAACGGCGAATCCTGCGCGCTGGTCACGGACGCGGGGACCCCGGCGGTCAGCGATCCCGGGGAGGATCTGGTGCGGCTCTGTGCCGAGGAGGGGATCCCCGTCACGACGGTCCCCGGATGCTGTGCCGCCGTCTGCGCTCTGGCTCTGTCCGGACTCTCCACCCGCCGGTTCGCCTTCGAGGGATTTCTCCCGGCGTCCGGACGGGAGCGGGAGGAGCGGCTGAAGGAGCTGAAATCCGAGACCCGCACCGTCATCCTCTACGAAGCGCCCCACCGGCTCAGAGAAACCCTCTCCGACCTGTACGACGCCCTGGGAGACCGGCACGCCGCTCTCTGCCGGGAGATGACCAAGCTCAACGAGGAGATCCTGCGCACGACGCTCTCCGGCGCGGTGAAGATCTATGAGGAGAAGGAGCCCCGGGGAGAATACGTCCTGGTGCTGGAGGGGCTGACCACGGCGGAGGAGCGGGCGGACTATCCGGAGGACATCGCGGCCCACGTGGCCCTGCTGGAGGACTCCGGTCTCTCCCGGATGGACGCCATCAAGGCGGCGGCCCGGGCGAGAGGCGTCAAAAAGAACGACATCTACAACGCCCTGATCCGTCAGGACGAGGAATAATACATATTCCGGTCTAAATCATGGATTTAGACTGTCCTGAAAGTCAATCTGACTTTCAGGATCACACAAAACCATTTTGCAGCGGTTTTGTGTGGAATTATAGCAATCCGCTCAAATACTCGCACAATCAAGGTGAACGTTGTTCTTTTCTCCTTTATCGAGGAGAAAAGAACCAAAAGAGGAACTCCCTTGAAGTCCTGAGTATTCCGACCTCTGCGGAGGTCGGGTCAGGGCGTTGCCCCGACACCCCACGAACTTTTTGGAAAAAGTTCGATCAAAAACTAATTGTTGGGCATAGTGCGGCTAATTCTGAGTATTGCTATAGTATAAAAAGAAACATCATCTTTCCATACAGAAAGGATTGCAGCGTCATGAAAATCGGTCTCACCTCCTACAGCATGAACAACTATATCACGGGCGGCCTCATGTCCGTCTGCGAGGTCATGCGCTTCGCCAAGGAAAAGGGCGCGGAGCACATCGAGCTGGTGCCCTTCGGCTTCACCCTCCACGACGACAAAACCGGCGAATTCAACGAGCCCCTCATCGCCGAGATCCTGCGGGTGTCGAAGGAAATCGATCTGCCCCTCTCCAACTACGCGGTGCTCGGCGACCTGCTGAAGGAGGATCCGGACGCGCGTCATGCGGAGGTGGAGCGTCTGAAGCGGCACATCGACGTGGCGGCGAAGCTGGGTCTGAAGCAGATGCGCCACGACGTGTCCTCCTTCCGCCGTCCGCTGGAGTCCAACACGCCCGTGGCCTTCGAGCGGGAATTCCCCATCGCCGTGGAGACCTGCCGGGAGCTGGCGGACTACGCGGCGCAGTACGGCATCACCACTCTGGTGGAGAACCACGGCTTCTTCGTCAACGGCTCCGACCGGGTGATCCGCCTCATCGACGCCGTGGGCCGGGACAACTTCGGCCTCCTGCTGGACACCGGCAACTTCACCTGCGTGGACGAGGATCCCACGGTGGCCGTGAAGAAATGCGCGCCGCTGGCGAAGATGGTCCACCTGAAGGACTTCTACATCCGCAAGGCCGACCGGCTTACGGGCAACGGCGGACTGTTCCGGTGCGACTCCGGCTGCTGGTTCTCCTCCAACTCCGGCGTGTCCATGCTCCGGGGCTCCATCCTGGCTCAGGGAGATCTGGACATCTGGACGATCCTCACCACCATCCGGGACGCGGGCTTCGACGGATACGTCTCCGTGGAGTTCGAGGGCATGGAGGACGGCAAGATCGGCTCCGAAACCGGCATGGACGCGGCGCGGTATATTCTTGCGAATTCGTAATTCCTGACCGACTGCAGACCCGGTAAGAGCTTTTCTCAGAAAGATCCGCCGCACGCTGTCAGCCTTCCCCCTTGGGAGGGGAAGGTGGCCCGTCAGGGTCGCATGAGGGGGAGCGGACGACATGCTTTCGCTCCACTGATACCCAATACAACGATCGATTCCTTCCGGTTCCCCCTCATCAGTCACCGTAGGTGACAGCTTCCCCGCCAAGGGGGGAAGCCTCATACAGTGCGGCAAATGTCAATGCAAAGCGGTCTCCATATCTTATCAGTCATCAGTATAGTAACTTCATGAAAGCCGCTTTAGAACGAGTTTCGCTTCACGTCGTCAGCCTTCCCCCCGAGGCGGGGAAGGTGGCCCGTCAGGGTCGGATGAGGGGGAACGTATTGCTATTGAACGCTTCAGGCATGAGCACTCATCCAGGCAATAAGCACACTGCTGTCTCCAGGACTCTTCGTAAGAACATGACTCCGGAAGAAAAACACCTGTGGTATGACTTTTTGAGATTCCTCCCGGTCACTGTCCGAAGGCAGATGGTTATTGAGAACTATGTTGTAGACTTCTGCATCCCGTCCCGCAAAATCGTCATCGAACTTGACGGCAGACAGCACAAGGCACCGGACAATACGGAAGCTGACAGGAATAGAGATCTTTTTTTACAGCGAAACGGATTTCTCGTACTGCGCTATCCGAACTCTCTGATTCATCGCCGTTTCAGCTATGTCTGTCATGACATCCAGAACCATATCAAAGAACGAGGTACTCCAATGAACGTTCTTTTCATCGTCACCGATCAGCTCCGGTACGACTGCGTGGGAGCCGCGGGGATCCGTCCCGTGAAGACTCCCAACATGGACCGGCTGGCGTCCGAGGGACTCTTCTTCGAGAACGCCTATACGCCCCTGCCCGTCTGCGCTCCATCCCGGCAGGCCATGCTCACCGGAGTCCAGCCCGACTCCATCGGCGCGCTGTTCAACTACAATTTCATAAACACCCGGGGCGCGGATCCCTCCGTTCCCACCTGGGTCTCCGAGCTGAAGGACCGGGGATACCGCTGCGGCTTCGCAGGCCACTGGGACGCCTCCCCGAACGGAAACGAAAACGCCTTCGGATACGAATCCGTCTTTGATTCCGCGGCCTGGTCCCGTGAGATCGGGGAGAAATACGGTCCCATCGACTACCCGAACTCCTGGTTCGGATGCTCCAATCCCGTCGCCTTCGAGGACACGAAGACGTACCGGATCTGCCAGAGCTCTGCGAACTTCATCCGGGAGAGCGCCGGGCAGCCCTGGCACATCTGGGTGGACATCACGGATCCCCATCTGCCCTGCCGTCCCTCCGCTCCCTACGACACCATGTACCGGCCGGAGGACATCGCGCCCTGGCCCGGGTTCGGAGACACCTTCGAGGGCAAGCCCTACATCCAGCGAAAGCAGATCGAGAACTGGCATCTGGAGGGGCGCACCTGGGAGGAGTTTTCCCACACCGCGGCTTACTATTACGGCATGATCACTCAGACCGACGCCGCCATCGGACAGCTTCTCCGGACTCTGGAGGAGACCGGGCAGTACGACGACACCCTGATCATCCTCTTAGCGGACCACGGGGACACCTCCGGCGACCACGGCATGATGGACAAGCACTACATCCTCTACGACTCCGTGGTCCACGTGCCCTTCATCGTCCGGGCCCCGGGTCTTGAGCCGAAGCGGATCACCTCCTTCGCCTGCTCCTCTCTGGACGTGGCTCCCACGGTGGAGAAGCTCGTCGGCATGGAGCCCGAAAGCACCCGCCACGGCCGCTCCGCCACGGATTACGCCGACGGCACCGCCTCCCCGGAGTTCGCCGTCTTCACCTCCAACGGCCAGCAGTTCGGCCTGTTCTGCCAGCGGGGCATCCGGACGGAGAAGTACAAGTACATCTGGAACCTGACGGACGTGGACGAGTTCTACGACCTGACCCTGGATCCCGGCGAGAAGGTAAACCGGGCCTCCGATCCCGCGTATAAGGAGATCATGAAGGATCTGGGTGAAAAGCTCCTCGGGGAGCTGAAGCGGCGCGGCGATCCCTTCGCCTCCGGCTGGATCGGCTGGCAGTGCGGCCGGGGAGAATGAGGCCGGACGGGAGAATTTCCGCCGATCTGTGAATTTTTCCGTTTTTCCCCTTTGATTTTCGTATACTTTACGATTTAACAATATGCGTATGCGGCAGATTCCTGTCGAAAATGCACAGCAAAAACGTCTTGTCATCAGGACGTTTTTCTGCTATAATACCGGTAATGGCAAATATGCTTCCGCATCTTGTTTTTTCAGGAGGACAACCCATCATGACGGTTCTTTTCAAAAACGGATCCGTATATTCCAATACAGAACGGCGGTTCGTCCGGGCCGACCTGCTGGCTGAAAACGGCGTGGTCGTGGACCCGGCGTACACCGGCGAGATCCCCGCGGACGCCGAGGTCGTGGACTGCTCCGGGCGGTACCTGCTCCCGGGACTCGTGGACGTACACACCCACGGCCGCTCCGGATACGACTTCAACAATGTGGACGCGGACGCGGTGACGGCTCTGAGAAAGTCCTATGCCAAAGCCGGCACCACCACCCTTATGGCGACCCTGGCCTCCGCCACAATGGACTCCCTCGAGAACTCCATCCGCCATATCTCCGCCAACAGAGCGAGCGAGCCCGGGAAGGCCACCCTCGCCGGCGTGCATCTCGAAGGCCGGTACCTCAATCCGAAGCGCCGCGGAGCCCACGCCACCGAACTGCTCTTCCCTCTTGACGCGGCGGAGCTGGAGGGCTTGATGAGAAAGATGCTCCCGCTGCCGATCCACGTGTCCTGCGCGGCGGAGATGGAGGGCGGCGAGACATTCGTGAAGACGGCGGCACGGCTAGGCGCCACCGTGGGCATGGCCCATTCCGACGCCTCCTGGGACGAAGCGCGCCGGGCCGTGGAATGGGGCGTCACCTCCTTCACCCACACCTTCAACGCCATGAAGCCCGTCCATCACCGGGAGCCCGGCAACGCCATCGCCTCCCTCATGACGGACGAAGCCTGGACCGAGCTGATCTGCGACGGGGAGCATGTGCATCCCGCCATGATCGCCCTGGCCTCCCGCGCCAAGCCGAAGGACAAGCTGGTGCTCATCACCGACTCCATGGAGGCCGCCGCCATGCCCGACGGGGAATACGGCATCGCGGGCCTGCCCGTCATCGTGAAGAACGGCCGGGCGGTGAACTCCGACGGAGCGCTGGCCGGAAGCACGCTGGATCTCTTCCGGGGCCTGACCAATTTCATGAAATTCACGGGCCGCACTCTGGAGGACGCTCTGCCCTGCGCCACCTCCAATCCCGCCGAGATGGTAGGGATCGCCGACTCCTGCGGATCCCTCGCCGCCGGCCGCCGCGCGGACATCGTGATGATCACGGACAGGGAGAACCCCGTGATCGAATCCGTGTGGGTTCTCGGGGAGAGAATCTGAAGATCCTCACGATGGGTTTTATCGCCTGCGGGCGGGAAAAGGAAGGAAACACTTCGTGTTTCCGGATTATATGTCCCTGCGCGGGACGGGCGCGGGGGAGGGACACCATCTCAGGCCGAAGGTGCCCCTCCCCCGAGGGTCCCCCTTGGCCGGAGAGCATATCCTGGCTACTCACATCTGTATCGAAAATCGATTGTACATCCCACATCCTCGCGCGGACTTTGTTGAGTCAGCTGAAACATGCGATGAACTCCGTCAGGGACGAAGTTCATCGGTTTGCAGGGTAACCTGCAAACAGCGATCGAAGCGCGCATGACAGGAGCGCGATTGTGGAAAGACGGAAGCGTGTGTTCTGCGGCGCGGGGGATTGGTATTCCGGGAGCCGGGTCTTTCGGTCGGTTGTTCTGTTTTTCGTTCCTGCTTATTTACTTTTTCCTCTTACTGTACATATATCCAAAATCACGGGAGAGACACATGAAAAAAACCTTCTATATCACCACCGCCATCGCGTATGCGTCCTACAAGCCGCATATCGGCAATACCTACGACATCGTGGCCGCCGACGCCATCGCCCGGTACAAGAGGCTGCGGGGCTACGACGTGCATTTCGTCACCGGCTCCGATGAGCACGGGCAGAAGATCGAGAACAAGGCGAAGGAGGCGGGCGTCACCCCGAAGGAGTACGTGGACCGCTATTCCGCCTCCATCAAGGCCGTCTGGGACTCCATGAACGTGTCCTACGACCGCTTCATCCGCACCACCGACGCGGACCACGAGCGGAACGTAGCCCACATCTTCGAGAAAATGCTGGCCCAGGGCGACATCTACAAGGGCTATTACGAGGACTGGTACTGCACGCCCTGCGAATCCTTCTTCACCGAGACCCAGCTGGTGGACGGCAAGTGTCCCGACTGCGGCCGCGAGGTCCAGAAGATGAAGGAGGAGACCTACTTCTTCAAAATGAGCAAGTACGTGGACCGGCTCATGCAGTACTTCGACGAGAACCCGGACTTCATCGCGCCGGAGAGCCTCAAGCGGGAGATGGTCAACAACTTCATCAAGCCCGGCCTGCAGGATCTCTGCGTATCCCGGACCTCCTTCAAGTGGGGCATCCCCGTACAGTCCGATCCGAAGCACGTGGTCTACGTGTGGCTGGACGCCCTGACCAACTACATCTCCGCGCTGGGATACGACGCCGGAGCGGACGAGCAGCCGGAGCTCTTTAAAAAATACTGGCCCTGCGACGTCCACGTCATCGGCAAGGACATCATGCGGTTCCACTCCATCTACTGGCCCATCTTCCTCATGTCCCTGGGCCTTCCGCTTCCGAAAAAGATCTTCGGCCATCCATGGTTCAACTTCGGCGCGGACAAGATGTCCAAGTCCCGGGGCAACGTGATCTACGCGGATGATCTGGCGAAGAAGTTCTCCACCGACGGCGTACGCTACTACTGCCTCGCCGAGATGCCCTACAACACCGACGGCTCCATCACCTACGAGTCCGTGATCTCCCGCTACAACACCGATCTGGCCAACAATCTGGGCAATCTGGTGTCCCGCACCGTGGCCATGACGAAGAAGTACTTCGACGGCGTCATTCCCTCACCCGCCGGGGAGGAGGGCACGGACGCCGAGCTGAAGGAAGCCGTCCGGGTTGCCGCGGAGAAGTTCACCGCCGACATGGATTCCTTCCATCTGGCGGACGCCTGCGCTGACGTGTTCGTCATGCTCCGTCGGGCCAACAAGTATATCGACGAAACCGCCCCCTGGGTGCTGGCGAAGTCCGAGGAGAACCGGGCGCGGCTGGGCACCGTGATGTACAACCTGCTGGAGGCCATCCGGGCCGGCGCGGTCATGCTCTCCGCCCTGATCCCCGGCACCGCCGACTCCATCTTCTCCCAGATCGGCTCCGACGCGCGGGACTACGACAGCATCTTCACCTTCGGCGCGCTGGAATCCGGCAGACCCGTGGGCGAGGCGTCCCCCCTGTTCGCCCGCATCGACGAGGCGAAGCTCATGGCGGAGATCGAGGCCGAACGGGCCGCCGCCGCGAAGGAAGCCGAGGAGAAAGCAAAGGCCGCGGAAAAACCGGAAAAACCGGAGAAGCCCGAGGGCGTCGCGCAGATCGGCATCGACGACTTCATGTCCGTGGAGCTGAGAACCGCTCAGATCATCGCCTGCGAGAAGGTCCCGAAGGCCAAGAAGCTGCTGAAGCTGACCCTGGACCTGGGCTACGAGCAGCGGACCGTTTGCTCCGGCATCGCGAAGTTCTACGGACCCGAGGATCTCGTCGGAAAGAAGATCATCGTGGTGGCCAACCTGAAGCCCGCGGTGCTCTGCGGCATCGAGTCCAACGGCATGATCCTGGCCTCCGGCGAGGAGCAGGTCCGGGTGGTGTTCCTGGATCCCGAGACGCCCCTGGGCGAGAGAGTCCGGTGAGCGCGGAATGGCTTCTCTGACCCTGTTCGATTCCCACGCCCACTACAACGACCGCCGCTTCGAGGAAGAATTCGACGGCGGAGGCCGGGGCGCGCTTCTCCGTGCCCATGCGGAGGGCGTGGCGTTCTTCTGCAACGTGGGCTCCTCCGTCAAAACCTCGGAGGAATCCGTCGCCCTGGCCGAGGAATTCGATTTCGTCGTGGCAGCCGCCGGGATCCATCCCTCGGACGCCCAGGAGATCCCGGCTGTCGAGTGTGACCGTGCCCTCTCCCGCATCGAGGAGCTCTGCCGCCACGAACGGGTCCGGGCTCTGGGGGAAATCGGGTACGACTACCACTGGGAGCCCGTGGACAAGGAGAGGCAGACCTACTTCTTCGAGGCCCAGCTGGAGATCGCCCGGAGAGCGGATCTGCCCGTGATCATCCACTCCCGGGACGCCGCCGGGGACACCTTCGACATGATCTCCCGCCATCCGGAAAACCGGGGCGTGCTCCACAGCTTTTCCGGACACGCTGAGGGAGCCCGGCAGTACAACCGGATGGGATGGTACGTATCCTTCTCCGGTCCCGTCACCTACAAAAACGCGGCCAAGGTGAAGGAAGCCGCCGCCGCCGTCCGGGAGGACCTGCTCCTCATCGAGACGGACTGCCCCTATCTTCCGCCGGTCCCTCACCGGGGCGAGATCAACTACTCCGGCTACTTGCCCTGTACCTGCTCGGCCGTGGCGGAGCTGCGCGGCATCACCCCGGAGGAATGCGCCGCCCTGACCATGGCCAACGCCCGCCGGTTCTTCGGTCTGGACTGACCCGCGCCGTCTTTCATTTCATCCGCATTGTTCAGCACAGGAGGCTCCTATGGTGATCAGCTATACCATCAAAAACAGTCTGTATCTCAATCTGACGAACCACTGCACCAACCGGTGCGCGTTCTGTGTGCGGGAGACCGCTCCGGACGCCTATCCGAACCTGTGGCTGGAGGCGGAGCCCACCCTGGCCGACATCATGGCGGACCTGTCCTCCTACAACAGCCTGAACCGGTTCGAGGAGATCGTCTTCTGCGGATACGGGGAGCCCACCTGCCGCCTGTACGACATGCTGGAGGTCTGCCGCCGCCTGCGCGAGGTCACGGCCACTCCCATCCGGGTGAACACCAACGGCCACGCCTCCCTGATCCTGAAGGAAAACACCCCGCCGCTGTTCCAGGGGCTGGTGGACTGCGTCTCCATCAGTCTGAACGCGGCGGATTCCGACACCTACATGCGCCTCTGCCGTCCTCACTTCGGGGAGGAGGCCTTCACGGGCGTGCTGAAATTCGCCCGGGAGGTGGTCCATTACGTACCCAAGGTGATCCTGACGGCGGTCCGCGGCACGGTTCCCGACGAGGATCTGGAGCGCTGCGCCGTCATCGCCCGGGAAATCGGAGCGGGCTTCCGCGTCCGGGAACTGATCGAATGAGGCAAGATCCGCAGATACGCAAAAAAGCTTTGACCGTCCGCTGTGACAAGCACGGTCAAAGCTTTTTGATTTCTCATACTAATCTCATTCTAAAAGGGAAAACGCGGCTTCTTGAAAGAAGCCTGGCAAGAACTTTATAAATACACTGGTGCAGCATTCTTCTCTTCGTGCAGCACGGGGTAACGTGCAGTGCACTTTTTCTGACTTTGTTTTTTGCACATCTTTGACAGATTGTCTTTTTATAGCAATACTCAGAATTAGCCGCACTATGCCCAACAATTAGTTTTTGATCGAACTTTTTCCAAAAAGTTCGTGGGGTGTCGGGGCAACGCCCT
>Ga0256405_10010906_pt1 | contig 11791 bp, 12 predicted proteins | sample RumenRJG_02DNA_FD_189096 | JGI IMG/M metagenome (GOLD analysis project Ga0256405, IMG submission 189096) | Bovine rumen microbial communities from Lethbridge, Alberta, Canada - RJG_02 | ecosystem: Host-associated > Mammals > Digestive system > Stomach > Rumen | place: Canada: Alberta...
TAATCTTCCGATGGGATCAGTCATCAAGCCGTCTGTTGCCGCATTGTCAGGATATGCTGCTTGGGAATTGGCTCCGGACGATTGGAGGAACTCAGAAAAAGCGGCACTGGCAGCGGGGACGGCGGCCGCAGCATGGATTCTCGGGGAACTTGTCGAACGAAAAATTGACAAGGATAAACTTGAAGCGTTTGAAGCCGGTTTTTCCGCCGGTCGTGCGATTGGAGCGCGGCGGCAGTATGACATTATCAAAGAACTGCAGCGCACCAACACTTCCGGTGGACGGATCCGCAGTATTGCGCTTCCAGCTCCGGCCATTCCGGGCGTAAATCAAGTTCCGCATACAGTTCAGCTTGAAGTTTTAGAATAGGAGGGCTAAATTGAAATTTATTGCATTATTATTACTTCCGATAACCCTATTGGGGCAGGTTCAGGCGGTATATGATGCGACATTGCATCAGCAAACCGTTTTGAACACCAATGCGGTTCTTGATTCCCACACTCAAACGCGAACATGGCTTTCGACCATTCTGCAGCAAATCCAAATCAATGCGAATGCGTATGTCGAGTGCCATAATTACCGTTTGGAACAACTCAAGAAACTCAACGAACATATCGGTGATCCTTCCAAAATACGTCTCGGCATGGGAAGCATTGCTCAATGGCAAACCTACCAGAATAAAAGTCTGGATTCGATAAGGCAAACTGCCGTAACGGATATCCCCTCTGACAACAGTGCTGATGTCCTGTATGGAGAAAACCGGAAACTCGGTGCTGCCGAAAATGTGGTCGAAGTCTCCTATAACAATTACGAGACGGTTCTTCGGAATACTGTTGAGGACAAAAAACAACTTTATGCCAAACGGGAAGCATTGGTCAATGTGTTGGACCAGTTGACCGATATAGCACAAATCCAGAAAGTTCAGGCGGCAATTCTGGTGATCGATTCCAAACTGCAGAGCATTGCGGAAATCGAAAAAAATGCGGCGTTGAAGGTATTGGCCACACAAGCCCGGAATGCTGAAAAAAGGCAACTGCAGCAGACGGTTGAGGAAGAAGCTGCTGCAATCGTTACAGCGGAGACCATGACTTATTTCACCAAAACAACAGCAGCAAACTTTGAAGCACTGCTTGAAGAATTTCAATCTACAGGAAAAGCAAAATGAAAACAGACAAAATCACATTTTATCATTGGGGCCTCGCGGCAATAATCTTCTGCATTATCACATTGTGCATCACGGCACTTGTAATCCTGTCATCGAAGAAGAAGGAACTGGAAGAAGAAAAAAAAGCGGAGGTACATGCAGCAGTAGTTTCAGAAACCATGACTAATCTTACCAAAACAACAGCCGCAAACATGGAAGCAATGCTGAATGAATTAGAAAAAAGGAAACCGCTCCAGCCAGGTGAAACTCCAGCCATGCCAGGTGAAAAAAAATAAATGATGGAAATGGAATATTACATTCAGCAATTGGTATATCTTCTGCGCGGATTTGCTTATGTCAGTATGGTGCTTGCTCTGCTCCATGCGATACATGATTACCGCGCGGGTCAGAATGTGACTAAATATTTAGTCTATCTGATCTGTCTGACCGCATTTCTGGCGTTCTATGAACCGATCATTGATTATGGCTGTCAAATTTTCGATCAGGGGGTTTCCGAAGCAAGAAAGAATACCAATGCCGTCTTGGATGACATCGGTGATGCCATTTCCCGAAAATCGTTTTCGGTAAGCAGTCTGGTCGAAAAATATATTCTTCTTCCATGTACGAAAGGAATGCTCTACTGTTGCCGTCTCTTTCATTTTATTTCAGGTTTCGTGCGGAATATGTATATAGTCATCTACCGTGTCACTGCTCCGCTGGCCATTGGACTTGCAGCATGGAGGGTATTTCTTCCCACGGGAATTCGTTTCGCTGCCGGGACATTATGGGTATGCACGTGGTCGGTCGGGTGTGCCATTGCAGACATATTACTCCTGAAGATCCTTGTGGGAATGCTTGCCAAGGCAATCTTGGCCGGTGCCGAAGGAGCCGCCGGTGCAGCCGCCTCTAAAGCACTTGTCGCAGGTGCAGGAAAAACCGCAGCTGCGGCAATCGGATCAGGAGTGTTGTGGGGAATTCTTTTTGCCTTGATCCTTTTTCTGTTAGTGTGCATCATGATTTACATTTTGATGCCGATTGCCTTGTATCATATCATCTGTGCGGGTGATGTAGTCCAAGGTGCTACACACGCCATGGCCGGTGCCATTGGCGGCGGTATGGCAATGAATCAGGCCATTGGCAGAACTTTTTCGCACAGTCAATCCAAGGGAGGATCAGGCGGGGGGCAAAGAGTAGCGTCATCAGATTCCAACACTGCCGGTAACAGTGCCGGCAGTTCTGGACATTCCGGTTCCAGCGGAAATACCAGGGCGAACCGTTCACATGCTGCATTGGCAGAAGCTGCGGAACGTCAATTACAGAACAGGGTTTGAGGTGAAGAATGACATTTTTCAGAAATAACTACAACACGATCAACAGTTATAAAACGATCCTGCTGATTATGGTTTTTGCCATGGTCATAAGCAACATCGGGATCATTTTGCTGCTGCGGGAAGAACATAAAATAATCATCATGGACAATGCCGGGAATTATCATCTGGTAGTGGCACATGACTTGAAGAATGCAGACAAACTCCGGGACAACTGCGCCAGGGCGGCGGCAACAGCACTGCTGACGCGCAACCCGGACGGATTTGTGTTTCAGGATTTGTTATTCCAAACGTTTCTGCGGAATTGTGATGAATGGATCCGCAATCATGTCCAGCAAACGGCCCAGGAGTTCAGCCTGCAGAAAATCCGTCAGATCCCGGAGGTCCAGCGGGTCAAGATCCTTGACCGGGGAAATGGTTACTGGATAGCGCACATGCAAATCTACCTGACACGGGCTTGCGAGTATGAAGGAACAAAATTTGTGGACAACTTCGAAACGGTTGTTTCCTTCCTGATGGTGGAAAATCCGGATATAAGCGTTAATGGCCGTCTGCCGCTGGCGGTGGTGAAAGTGGAGCGTTTCGATCCGCTCCGGAAAATTGAATCGGGCGGGGTAAAAAGATGAAGAATTTATTTCTTATCCTGATGCTTTTTTGTTTGTGTTTTTCCGTTTTTTCGGCAGAAAAAAAAGAAAAACGGATCGTGCATTACAGACTGGATACGGAACGGATTTTCGATATACCGGTTTTTCTCAATGGCGGAGTGTCGACGATCATGTTCCCTGCAGAGGTGGAAGCGATTCATGCGGCCAATGTCGCACTGAACGTGATCCCGAAAGGGACAAGCCCCTCGTTTCTGTTGGCGTATCAGAATGGGTCATACTATTTTTCAGTTCGGGCGTTGAAGCAGAAAGCGGTCGGATTTCTGAATATCATATACGGTTCAAAAACGTATATCATCCGGCTGTATGAAGATACTGAAAACGCGGTCAGTTCTGTTGCCTTTCAAGGTGGCACCGGTCGCAGTCGGCGTGGCTGGAACAATATGAGTGTTTCGCCGTATCTGCTGAAATCGTGTCTGGACAAGGCGAAAGTCTGGGACGTGCTGATGAAACGGAACGATCCCATAACCGAAGAGGTTACAGTCTGTGACGATCAGCATGTGGCCGATTACGGAACATATTCGGCCACCGTCTCGCGGGTTTGGCGGTTCAACAAGTATGATCTGCTGGTCTTTTATATAATTCTTGATAATAAAACGGATAAAACGCTGTATTATCGTCCGAGACAAGTTGCATTGGCGGTCAGAGACAGGAAATGCTTTGCCGCACTTGCTGATGCCTCCGGAGTAATGCCGCCGAACAGCCGTTCGATCATGTATGTTGTTGTGACCGGCACAAATGACGGGATCCGTCACCTGCAGCCGGTGAACGAGTGGAAAGTTTTGTTGTTCCCGCAAGTGAAAGCGACAGTGAATATTCCCAAATTGCCGAAAACCAAAGGCGGGAAAAAATGAAGCTGCATAATATCATAACTTCTCCGATCGCCAAAGTAGGTGCATACATTTTGCTGCTTGCAATAACCATAATCGGACTGCTTGCGGTCCGGGAATTCAAGCAGCCGGTCAGGGAAGCCGGTTCCCGTACAGTGCGGAAAGCACAGGATTATGTTTATTCCAGGGAAATAAAGATGTTCGGAGACCGGAACAGGGAAAAACCAGAACAGGAAGAGAAACCGGAAGTCACACCGAAAACAACTTCCGATGATCCGGATTGGGTGAAGCAGCCGAAGACTTCGGCACCTCGCCGGGAAGTAGTGAAACGACCGCAAAGGGCGGCCCGGCGGCCCGTGCAGCAGCGACAGCAGCGGGTGATCCGGAGGGAGAATGCGCCGGAAGTGGTTTTGCCTCTCTGTCTGTATGCCAAAACTTCGGATTCAGGTACAACCACAGTTCCGGAAGATGTTGACATTGCACCGTATGGCCGTTTGCTGCGCTGTGAACTGGCCAATACGATTTCCACGGCATCGAGCCAGACACCGATCATTGCACTGGTCACAGAAGCCCTCTGGTGGGACGGGGTAGAGATCATCCCTGCCGGGGTCGAGGTACACGGAACGGTTTCCGGCATGACCGGTGGCCGGATCGGAACAGGGAGCAGCTGGAAAGTGGTTTATCCTTTCCGGGATGATCGTTCCGCATTCCAACTCGATCTGACCGGTATTGCTTTGGACTGCAACCGGACTGAAACCCAATGGGGAAAGAGTGATGGATCATTCGGCATTCGTGGCCGACTTATCAGCAATGCGGATCAGGCACAAATGGCGGCAGTTTTCGCCAAATTCATCTCCGGAGTCGGTTCCGGGATGGTCAGCACGCGAAACGATTATATCGGCGGTTCAACGACCACAACGACGGGCGGAAAGTGGAAAGATTCAATCGGTTCAGGCTTGAAGGAAGCATTTCAGCAGGTTGCGAAAAATTATCTGGATCAGGCGGCTAAGGAAATCGCTTATCTTGAGGCAGAAGCCGGGACGGAATTTTACATTTACGTCCAGCAGATAATCGATCCGACCAAAGCCGCACGTGGGAAAATGACCGCAGAAAAAAATCTGCTAACCCGTTCAAATGAAAAACAAACCGGCAACAGCCGCATACCGCAGACATATTCACCCGCAGGAGGAAGGAAATGAAAATATTTTTCCGCTTTTTTGTTGTTTCGATGATTCTTTTGATGACAGGATGCGCTTCCAAAAAAAAGACGGCACCGCAGGAATTTGATGCGGTGTCTCCGGAAGTTGCCGGAACGGCAGTTCCGCAGGGTTCGCTTGAATCGGTGCGTTCCGAGGGAAATGTGCGCGTTTACCATAAAGGACGGTATGTCGATCCGGCCAATCCGAATATCATGCATGAGGCGGGGGAAATGTATGTCTTAGCCGATTCCGGGGCATGGAATTTGAGTCCGAACAACTCGCCTCTTTCCCCGGAATTTAACCGAATGATTACGGTTTCCCCTCCGCTTGATGCGGCAAAATCCTTGGAAATCATGAATCTGATAAAGACCAATGAACTGATGATGCAGCTTGGCAAAGCAATGGCCGATACCCGTAATGAACTGCTGGCTGAAAGAAAACAGGATAAGAAAAACAATGAAGATCTGCAGAAGACTTTAGGGAATATCATGTCGAGGCTTGAACAACTCGAAAAGGCGAACAATCAAATCATGCGGAAAATGTCTGAAATGGATATCAAAATCAATTCCCGGCCCCGCCGGACTTTCCCATCCAATCAAAACAGAGGAGAATAAGCATGTATCACGACTGCAAGCTGCTGGACCTGACAGAAATCGCAATCCGGGAATACGGGTTTCAGAAGACCGCAAAATCCACGCAAAATTCCCCTTCATTGAAAAATGCGAAAGGGGATCACATTGTAATCAAAGTTCAGGCTGACGGGGCATATACGTTTTTCTCCCCGACTTCGGATAAAAAAGGATCTATCTATGATTTCGTCATGTGGCAGGATAACTGCGATTTTCAGGCGGCGGCTGAAAAGATCCGTTATCTTCTCGGTCGACAACTGGAACATTCCTTCAAAGCGGAAACTCCCGCTCCGGAACATAAAGTATTTGACCGGGAAGCAGTAAAAAAACTGAAAGTGATGACTTACAGCAAATATCTTGAATCTCGCGGCATACATGATACCCTGCTGCAGCATGGCCGATTCAAGGGATCAATTCTGATTGATGAACATAATAATGCTGTTTTCCCGCATTGCAGGGACGGTGAAATAGTTGGTTACTGCAAGAAGAATTACAAGTTTTCCGGCTTTTCCGAGGGCGGAGAAAAACTGCTGTGGAAAAGCACCCAGTACCCGGAAGATACCCGGCTGGTTGTTTGCGAGGCTGCCATAGATGCTTTGTCCTATGCGACTATGCTTGCAGAGAATCCCAAACATAAGGAACGTTTCTTCCATACCCGTTTTATTTCGATTGACGGCGGAATGTCCCCAGCTGCGGAAAAAGCCTTGCGGGACGAGATTTCTTCCATGCCTGAAAAGGCTGTGATCGAGGCGGCTTTCGATAATGATAAACAAGGGGAAAAATATACGGCGAAACTGCAAGAAATCTGCGAGGGATGCAACCGGCAAATGATGGTTGCAAGGCCGAAACAGAAAAAAGACTGGAACGAAGTGCTTCAGTCTTACCGGGAACGGCAGGGGCAGAAAGCCGCTGCCGTATCTGAACCAGTTGCGGCCGCTGCGGCCGCAACTGCCGATCCGTCAGAAAAAAAAGTTCCGGCAAATAAAACAGCCAGGGAAACGGCAGAAAAAATGGAAGCTGCGTCCGCGAAACAGAAATCCCTTATAATCGAGTTGGCACATCAGAAATTTTTGAATCCGGTTCCGAAAAACATCATGGCTGCGCTTTCCAAAGATCAAGCGTCATCGATCATCCGGGCGGGACTTGCACGAAAAGAAAAGAATGAACCCGCCCCTGCCGAAAAAAATATGGCCACCCAGAAACAGCGTCAAGCGGTTTTCAGTCTGGCCAGACAAGGTTTTATTCCGGAAGTTCCGCAGGAAGAATTGAACAAGCTGACTTTCGATCAGGCGGCGAAGATGATTTCCGCAGGAAAGAAAAAATCTCTGGACAGCATGGATACAGCCAAGCGTCCCGCCGTTCAAAAAAAAACTCCTGAAGGCGTGAAAATGCACATCTGAGGCAATGATCTGAAATGATGTTAGACGATAGTTTACCTGCTATAATTGTCAATGTCTCGTCTCTTGCCGATGAGATAGACATCAATAATACCGCTGAAGTCCGAAAATATCTTTTTAATCATTTCAAAGGCCGGGAAATCCGGATCAAATCAGATGGGATGCTTGCTTTTTTCGGAAGAAATGGTTTATCTGATTCTCTCAAGCGGAAAAATGAACATAGAAAGGTTTTATCCGCATTAGATAAAATCATCGAATACAGTTATCCCGTGGGGTTTCAAAAGGTGGATTCGAGACATTCGAAGAAACGACCAGATCTGCGCGGACAATTTATTTATGGGGCATTGATAAGTCTGACATCCAAAGAACAGCCTGAACAAATTCTTGCTTTGGCAATAAAACTGGATGATTCAGCAGCCGACAAAGGACATCTTTATTTCAAGGATGTTTCTTTAATAAAAATGCGGCCGCTGTACGCAGGACAAACGGAAAAACCGAATGTGAACCTACCAGCTGACCGCACTGTTTTTACTATACATGATGTTATTGAAATTGTCAAACAAAAATTTAAGGACAATCCGCTTTGTTCAGAAAAAGGCAATTTTATATCGGAAAAACTGGAACCGTCCCGGGTACTACAACCCTCTCCAGCTAAAGATCTTAATCACTTAGGGGATAGGACGATTTCCAACTTCTTACGATACGATACACTGAAAAACGATAAAGTCAAATCCAAATTGCATAAAAATTTCAAATTTAACTGGAAAGGAAAAATCATGCAGACTACTCCTGAAATGTATCAGTTATCCCCGCTTGAACTCACGTTGAGCATCCGTGCTGCGGAAGCGCAAAACAGTCTGGAATATATGTATTTGGTCTGCAAAAGCGGAACGATCCGTCCGGAAAATCAGCTGGACGCAATGCATCTGACTTCCTTGCTGAAAGAAAATCCGGAACTGCTGGAAAATGCAAAAACCGTTTTGGAAGTTCGCCGGGAATCGGAATTTCAGAAATTCATCGGAAAGACTGCTGAACCGGCAGTAAAGCAAGCAGCCGATCAACCGGAAGTGAAAAAGGAATACAAGTCTTCTCTGCTGGTGGCATTGAAATATGCAGTCGATATGGCCGTGTACCGGGCGAAAGCCGCGATTATGGCCATCAATAATGCAGCCCTGAAAAATTCCCTTTCCGCACTGGAAAAGGTGCAAGTCCAGGTATCGCAACTTGAGCAGCTGAAAGACAAGGAATTGAATCTGCAGCAGCAGATCTCGGGGAATGTTCCGAAACAGCCGAAAACATCGGATGAAGATCTCCTGAGTCCGAAAGTGGCCGCTTCCGAAAGCAAACCATCGGACGAAGATCTTTTGAGTCCGAAAGTGTCAACGGCAATAGAATCTGTCCCGGCGAAAAAGGAATCGCCAGATTCGGCAAAAATGAAAATATGAGGGTAAACATGAACAGGGAAACAAAGCAGTGGTTAGCACATGATATAAATACGTCTGCCGAAACGCTGGCAGCACTGGCGAATGATAAATGGGGATCTGTTCGACTGGCAGTTGCCATGAATTTTAATACACCGGTCGAGGTTCTTGAAAAACTTTCAAAAGACAAAGTGTTTGAAATTCGTTCATCGGTGGCCTCCAATCCGAACACCCTGCCAGTTACTCTCGCGGGACTTGCAAAAAATAAAAATTCCATAATTGATTTTTGGATTGCCGCGCATAAAAATACATCTGCCGAAACGCTGGCTATACTTGCAGCCCGCAACGATTCCGGTGTTTGTTGCGCTGTCGCAAAACACTCGAACACCTCCGTTGAAACGCTGGCAGCATTGGCCCTGAATGAATACTCGCAAACCCGTATGTGGGTGGCGCGGAATGAAAATACACCGGCCGAGATTCTTGAAAAACTTTCAAAAGACAGTTTATTTGAAATTCGTTTTGGGGTAGCACAAAACAAGAATACATCTGCTGAAACGCTGGCAGCACTGGCGAAAGATGAGTTCGAATGTGTTCGTCTGTCTGTTGCCATACATAAAAATACCTCTGCCGAAACGCTGGCAGCATTGGCAAAAGAGGATAATTGCTTAATCGGCTGTGCTGTGGCACGAAACATGAACACCTCCGCCGAAACGCTGGCAGCACTGGCGAAAGAGGACGATCAACAAATCCGCTGGTGGGTGGCACAAAACAAAAATACTCCGTTTTATGTGCTTAAAACACTTGCAGATGATGAAGATTTGAAAGTTCGGGAAGCCGCGAAAAGCAAAATAGATCTCTTGAGCCCGGAAATGAGCATCGAACCGGTTTCCCGGAAAAAGAATCCGGGCGGTTTTGTGAAGTTGAAGATATAAGGAGGAAACTATGAAAGATAAAGCCGCTTTTTCTCGTTTGCTGTTGGCTCGTAATCCCGATATATATCCCGACGTTCTTGCCGAACTGGCAAAAGATGAAGAACTTGCGATTCGCTTTGAGGTGGCACGCAACAAAAATACTTCCGCTGAAACACTGGCAATATTGGCGAAAGACAAGTTTAATTGCGTCCGCTTGGCTGTTGCCGAAAATCTTCATTCGTCTGCCGAAACGCTGGCAGCACTGGCAAAAGAGGATAATTGCTTAATCGGCTGTGCTGTGGCACGAAACATGAACACCTCCGCCGAAACGCTGGCAGCACTGGCGAAAGAAGACGATTCACTAATCCGCTGGTGGGTGGCACAAAATAAAAGTACGCCGGTCGGAGTTCTCAAGAGCATTGCCAGTCGGGAAACATCGCCGGTAACGCTGACAACACTTTCTTTGCATGCCGATTCCTGTGTCCGTATGGACGTTTCGGTAAATCCGCATACCCCGTTTTCAGTTCTTTTGAAACTGGCAAAAGATGAGGATTATGCAGTTCGTTTTGGGGTAGCAAAAAACGTGAATACCCCTGCTGAAACACTGGCTGAATTGGCAAAAGTTGATAGTTTACGTGACATAGTGGCACAAAACATGAATACCCCTGCTGAAACGTTGTCTTTACTGGCAAAAGATGATAGTTACCTTGTCCGCATGGGGGTAGCAAAGAATCCACACACCCCGGTCAACATAATTAAGCAACTGGAAAAAGATTTTGTATCTGTCGTTCGGAAAGCAGCCGCAGCGGCAAAAAGCGAAATGGATCTCTTGAGTCCGAAAATGAGTGTTGAATCCATTTCCCGGAAAAAGGAAACGACCGACAGCCCGAAAATGAAAATATGAAATCCACATGAACATGCCAATTTTATAAAACGAAAGGAAATGAAAATGATAATCAGCGCAAACGCAATCGAAGAGATCCAGAACACGACCGCAACCATGAGCGCGGAAGAAATCAATGATTACATCCGAGTAATCAATGATCCGCATTATCATAATTGCGATTTTGCCAACGCAGAATCACAAGCATTTAATTCGATCGATAGGGTTCTGTCCGAATTGATGACGTGCAGTTATCCGGATGAAGCGTTGCCGATGTTTCACGATTGGCAAGATATGGACGAATCCGAACGTGCGGAATGGTGCAAGGAACAGGGGATCGAACAGGACGGAACGGAATACGGCAAATGGGCCGACTACTGCCAGAATGAATGCGGGAAATACCTTGACGAATTATCCGAGTTTTTGAAGAATATCCGGGAACAGCGCAAGTTGGACACCAAGATTAGCGAAGATTCCGACAAAGATCTTTTGAGTCCAAAGATTAGCATCGAACCCGTTTCTCCGAAAAAGGAAACGACCGATAACCAGAAAATGAAATTGTAAGAGGTCAAACATGTTAACGAAAATTATGTTGGCGCAGCATCCAAACACGTCTCCGCAGACGCTGGCCGTGTTGGCAAAAGATAAAGATTTTCTGGTCAGAAGAGCAGTGGCGGAACATAAAAACACTCCTGCAGAAACTCTTTCCATTTTAGGGCGGGATGAATCTTATTCTGTTCGCCTTTACACGGCCAAGAATCCGCACACTCCGGTCGAAACGCTGAAAGAACTTGCCAAGGGTATTGATGTAGTGGTCCGCACCTGGGTCGCATACAACGAAAATACTCCGGCAGAAACGCTTTCTGAACTTGCCAAAGATGAAGTTTATGATGTTCGTACCGGTGTGGCATGTAACAATAACACTCTTGCAGAAACGCTTGTGGGTCTTGCCGAAGACAAAGATTTCTTCATCCGCGAAAAGGTTGCAGGGAATAAAAACACATCTGTCGCAACACTGGTTAAACTGGCGAAAGATGAGCACTTTTACGTCCGGGAAGCGGTTGCGTGGAATAAAAACACTCCTGCAGAAACGCTTTCCATATTAGCCAGGGATAAATCTTATTCCGTCCGCTGTGCTGTGGCACGGAACTTGAATACCTCCGCTGAAACGATGTCGGAATTGGCAAAAGATGAAGATGATCAAATCCGCTGGATGGTGGCACATAATAAAAACACGCCGGGAGAAGTCCTCCGGAAACTTGAAAAAGATGAAAATCCGGAAGTCCTGTCGGTCGCAAATGAAAAAAAATTTCAATATGTAGAATGGAAATTTTTGGAAGATGATCTTGGGGACATCAAGATGAGCGAAGATCCCGACAAAGATCTTTT
>Ga0256405_10010909_pt1 | contig 11787 bp, 14 predicted proteins | sample RumenRJG_02DNA_FD_189096 | JGI IMG/M metagenome (GOLD analysis project Ga0256405, IMG submission 189096) | Bovine rumen microbial communities from Lethbridge, Alberta, Canada - RJG_02 | ecosystem: Host-associated > Mammals > Digestive system > Stomach > Rumen | place: Canada: Alberta...
GTGACTCGTAAAAAAATCTATACTTCCGAAAATCCGGGATATGAAGCAGTCAAAGCATACCGCGAAGCAAATAAAATTGTGCGCGTTCCTCTCGATATGCCAAACGAAGAGGCGGCTGCACTCCGTCGATATTGCGCTGATCACGGCTTGACCGTTGCGGGCTTTATCCGTGGCCTGATCCGTGACGCAATCGCCGACGGTGCTGTCGGTGCCGGTGCTGATCCCGCCGCCGGTACCCGTGGGGGTTTGGCGGCTGCCGGGGCGGCTGGGTCGGTCTCCTCTGCAAATTCCAAATAAAAAAGACCTGCCCTGACAGGTTACGTACGTAACTTACCACGGTAACCTATATGTGTACACAATAGAAAAGGCAGTGCTAAGAATTCCGCGCAAAACAAAAAAGCCCATGCGGCAAAGTGGGAATAGTGGATTAATGCAAGCCTATCTGTGACTGTAGAAACCGTGCAGATTTGAGCGGGAGCAATCAGGTAGGCACTAATACCACCTGTCAGAAAAAATCAAATCTTGACCTTTTTGTGTGGCTCGTATGTAGCGGCAGACAGAACTAAGCAAAAGCTTATATTCTAAACAATTGCTTATATCGCAAAAAGAACCGGAAGGCTCCGACATGGAAGTCTTCCGGTTTTTATTTACGCTTGTGTTGGCTTTCCTCTCCAAAGAACAGGAATAACGATTTTGCACAATGTATTGAATGACTCGCCATCTCTGACACCAATATACAGTGGTGCATTTCCCTCTTGCAGAAACAGGGAGTCAGGCAGCTTGACAACATCGTCGACGGGGGTCAGAATCTCGCCGGTTTCAGTGTCAATCCTGTATGATCCCTCTGGCGGGTTTAGCAGTTTCAAGCGGACGCCTTTATTGTACATATATTGTGTGGGCGCAACGATATTGCGGTTGCGGCCTATGTAGGTAAGTTCAATCATGTGTGTACTCCTTTAGCAGTTCAATTGCTTTCAGTCGGTCGGCATCGGCAGCGGAGCCCTCCGGTTTTGTGTTTATGCCGTCATCATTTTATACTTTCCAGTTCCTCTCTGATCCGGGCAATCTTTTCTGAATCCGTCAAGACTGGATTATTCACGTAAAGCATAATTGATATAATAACGGCTCTCAGACTTCTTTTTTTGAACATGGTATATCACCTCACCTGTATCTGTATGATTTTTTGTGCGTAACGAAAGCATTTCCGTCAAGTTGGGTTATTGCAGTAACCTGTCTGAATTCTTCAATCAGGGCTTGCGCGGTTGCCTTGTCACAGAGGGCAAAGTCGCGCAATATTTCAAGCTCGTCTCGCTGGCCTTGGAAGCGTCGCCAGATTTGGAACAATTCCCGCTTGGAGTATCGGTCAAGAAGCACCTGCGCCACCTGTACTGAATTCCTGAACCTTTATCCCTTGCGCTTTTGCTGCCTTCAGTGCTGCGGAATAACTCCTGTGATAGGAAAAGACCGTGGTTTTCGTACGATAATATGTGTGCCCGTCAGCATCGTGTGTCAGTTCAACGATAACCGTTTTCTGATTTTTCCCTGAATGCCCTTCAGCGAGGATCTCTGACGAATACCCGTGCAATACATTCACACAGGACGCATAAACAGAATCAACCGGATACTGTGATAAGAACTGCTCTTGTGAGTCATTGTGTACACACTCCTGTGCTTGAACTTTGGCAGCGCGTTTCTCTTCGGCCTTGCGCCTTTTGTATTCTCGCTGATAGGCATTCCATTTTTCGCGCTTTTCCTGTAACCGCCTCTGATAGGCGTCATCCGCTTTGCTGTTGGTTTCTTCTGCTATTTTGGCGGCTGTGGTTGGCATTGTTCATCACCTCAATCATTCGCAGGATGAAATCAATCAGAATGGTCTCTAGCTCTTCGGGTATCGGTTCAAGACCTTCTGCACTCTCTGTCCCGTTCATTTCAGGACAGGCCAAAAAACCTGTTCAACATGTTGAGTGGGTCTTTTTCGACGATCCACCGACCACAATAAACTTCTACGATCGTGCGAACTGCTTCAGTTGATTCGATGCGGGCTTTCATATCCAGATCATAGCGGTATTCTCCCGGCAGCTCGATGTTGTTTCGGCTGGCATAGTCAGTAATGAGCCGCTGCATTGTTGGGTTGCCCGCATTGCGTTCCAGCATCGCAACAAGATCTTCTTTCGTGAGAGAAATACCCATCTGCAAGAACTGCGCATCCGCTGTCATATGCGCCGGGTTGAGCGTCTGTGATGCCCTGAGTGCTTCGACGTACTCATCCACAAGCCGGTAACCGTCAACCCTTGCCTGATTAGTGCGTTTAGAAATCTCAACGCCAAGATTCGTTACTTCCTGATTGTAAGCAGATCCATACTGCCCGGACTTCTGGCGGGCAATGATGTCTTCACGCTTGGCTTTCAGGCTGGAAATTTCGTCTGTGGCGTCTTTAAGATGGGCATACACGCGATTAACAAAGTTGTTGGTGTCCAGCTCACGCCGGTTTTTCTCAAGCTCGCGCTTTAGGTCCGCGGTTTTGTTCCGTTCGTTCCAGAGCGTCCAAGCTGTTTCAGGCTTGCGCGTCTTGGCCTTTTCTGCGGGTGCTTCCGTTTTCGTGGTGGTTTCATTGTTTTCCATTTCGTCTTTCGTCCTTTCACGATAAAGTGGTTTAAGTTTGTGTGTACTCGCTGAAATGTGACCGTTGCCGGTTTCGTCGCTTATGAGTTTCCCCGGTACCAAAATAGTCCGACCACGGTAAAGCTCCGTCGTGTCAAGACCTCCGTTCATCTTCTCGATTGCTTCGGTGGTCGTTCCGAACTGCCTTGCAATGGTTCCAAGAAATTCGGTTCCGTCCAAAGTGACTTGTGTTGCATATTGAACCATTTTGCTGTTATTTGTTTTGGTGTTGTTGGTGTTTGTGTTGCTGTTTTCCATGTGTTATTAACCCTTCTTTCTTTTTCGTTTTGTCATCTGACAGGCTACACCGTCCTTTGTCGGACTAGCTCCAGCCGGTCGCGTCTTTGTGTTCCCGTGTGCATTTCCGCAATGCATGTGCGAACAATATCGCCGCATGTCTTCGGCGGTGCCGGTTCGGAGTATTGCAAGCGCGTCCTCCAATGAAACGCCATCCATCACATAAACTGTCATATCATCACCTCCGCTTGCCTTTGTTGTCTTTCGTCCGCTTGTGCATTGCTGGCCTCCGTCGCTGATTGCTAGGCGTGAAAAATTTGTGCCGTGCGGCCTCTTTCAGCTTGTCTTTGCTTTCGGTCGTGAACGCCTCTATGCCTTGCTCTAATGTCAGGTGCCGCCGCTTCAGATCAATCATGTGGTGTGTGGTCACTCCTTTCTGTTTCGTTCTACTGCCTCCGGTGATACCTCTGCGATCTTGTCTATTCCCTTTGAGAATCTCTCTGCTCGTATTACGGTGTTCTTTGCAATCCCAAGTTCTTGGGCTATCTGATCGGAGACACGTTGAGGTTGTTGGTCGTTCCCATTTTGGGTACTACCACTTGTTTTTGTGTACTGATTGCCATGAAAAGCGTTTGTATTTTTCCTCGCCTCATACATCTTTCCGATCAGAACAGTTCTTTGCTCATCGGTGAGGTTCCGTCTGCCAAGCTGCTCCGTTCTGCCCGTTGTGACAGTGTCGACAGTTTTTAGTGTCACATTCTGTCAGAACGAGATTGTTAAAAATTGTGAACAAGTGAACGGCACTAAAAGACTTTAGCGAATTAAAGTGTTAAAGTTTCTGGCAGAGGGGAGCGGTTATGCTCCCGGCTCTGTCTGCTCCTCTGACTGTCTGCGCTTCCTCTGGTGGAATGTCTCGCGGGTGTCGGGATAGAGGCAGCACCCATCAAACAAAGCAAGGTCTGAGGAATACCGGCATCCACGGCAAGGCCTGTCAAAGCCGTGCGGGCAATTATACTTTTCTTCGATGTTTGAAAAATTCCATTCCATTTTGATCCTCCTATGTGGTGGTGCCCCTGTGTCCCTGACAAGGGACGACTAAATTCTCCCGCCGTGGTGTCCCTCTTAGAGGGACGCAGGGACGCACCTACATTGTATTGAACACCCTGATTCCGCGCTGACCGTTGCTTTTAACACCTGTCTGAATGGCAATGTTATAATCCGTGAAAAGCTCTTGACGGAACAATGCAATCTGTTCCCTGATTTTATCGCCGGGGCTTTCAGAGTAAAGATTGTATGCACCTTTGAAAACTGTTTCATAAGAATAGAACTGCCCTTCTCGCTTGGGGTCGGGTGCATTGTCAAGAATCCACCTGCACACAGGGTTTCCCTTCAGATCTGTCAGGGGTGTTTCGTAGGTCTGCCACTCTGTGAAACGATCATTGAACACAAGGTTAAGTTCCCCGCCGGGTGCATCTCGCGGCGTATATTCAAGTTTGGCCTTGCCTTCAAATCGTTTCCCTTCAGTGATGAGGTTCAGAACAGCGTCCGCACTGCCTGAAATCCCCATGGTACCGGACAGGCGTTCAAAGCTATCAGAGGCAAATCCCGCGCCTTTTTTGTCATGGTGAACAAAAAGAATAGCAATGTTTTCTTGCAAGGCCATCTGCTGCACTGGCTCCAAGAAGCTAACGTCGGCGTCGTACGCATTTTGACCGAACGCCTTCGGGGATCCTCTCGCACGGCTGTAAGTGTCGATGATGATCAAGCGGATTGAAGGCTTCTGCCGGTGAAGTGCCTGTATCTTAGCTGTCAGGCCATTAGAAAGCCGCTCTTGAATGCGGTTGGTGACAAAAAGGTTTGCTGGTACGGTGACGGTCATGTTCTCCGTTCTGGCAGAAATTCGACTCTTACTACCTTCTAAATCAAAATACGCGACATCACATCGTATTGTGTGGTGTCCAAAGAATGTCCCGCCGGTTGCCACTGCAATTGCAAGTTGCAATGCAAGAAAGCTCTTTCGCGTCTTTGGCGCGCCTGACAGGAACGTCATACCGCAAGGGATCATACCGTCAACGATGAATTCAGGCGGTTTTCTTTCTTCCTCTGTCAGATCAGGAACAGAGTAGAATCCGAACGAGGAAAAGACGTCCGCTTCCTTCTCCTGTCTGGCTGTCATGGGTTGGCCTCTTGCACCTGCTGTTTGATCCACTCTCTGACAGCATCGACAGAGTGAAGGCGTTTACTTCCGATTCGGAACGATTTTGGGAAATCCTCTCTGCGCATAAGCTCGTAAGCGAATGGCCTTGAAATACTTAGCGACCACGCAAGTTCTGTTGTATCCATTGCAAGTTTTTGCGGCAAGTTTTCGGTTGTAAGCTTTGGTGGTAACTGCTTACTGATTTCATTTTTTGTATGCTTCGTTTCCATGTATGTCACCCCGTAAATAGTAATTAATATTGTTTAAGAAAAGCACTTTTCATGCTTGTATTATAATTTGCTTTATGGTATAATACCATCGAAAGCTAAAAAATAATTTTTATAGTTTTATGTAAAAAAGGTGGTGATTGTTTATGGAATCGCGCAAAAACTATAAACAAAGTAAAACGGGTGATTTAATCAAAAAATTAAGGAAAAGCGCAGGTTATACACAAGAAGGCCTTGCAGAGAAAATCGGTTGCAGCACACAAACAATTTCTAATATTGAATGCGGAAAATATATAAGCGCAGATATAGCGGTTAAGCTTTCTTCAGTTTTCCATGTCCCCGCAGATTATATATTAGGAAAAATAGAAACCCCGGATGAATATGCAAGGCGCACTTTAGAGGCTGTTTCAATTCTGTCTCGGGCGGCTGAAGCTCAAGAAACTCTTGTTGAATATCTTGTTGCTTCCGAAAACAACAGAAAGCTGAAACTAACAGAAGCAGAAAAACAAGATCTGATGGGTGAAATGATTTGGTACGGCAGAATGAGACTTAGGAAAATTATCAGTGAAAGGAGCGGCGGCAATGGCAAGGACAGCAACTAAGGCCGGTAAAAGGGCAAATGGTGACGGCACTGTCCGGCAGAGAAAAGACGGCCTGTGGGAAGCCCGCTTCACTGTCGGCATTAATCCCGGAAGCGGGAAACCAATCAGAAAATCAATATACGGAAAAACAAAACCTGAAGTAGCCGAAAAACTGCGGGCGGCGACATCTGCTGTTGATAATGGCAGTTATTTTGAACCTGAAAAGCTTACAATCAAGCAATGGTTTGAAACATGGTTTTCGGATTACATGAGCGACAAAAAGCCGCTGACGGTCAAGCAATATAAGAGCATGGCAGAAACACATATTTACCCGGCAATTGGTGCCGTTAAGCTTTCTAAGCTTTCCGCTCCTATGCTGACAAAACTTTATAATCAGCTTGCCGTTGACGGAAAGACCACCACGACAAAAGACAGGAAGACGGGCAAGGTAACAATCACTAAAGAACCGTCTAGCCCCAAAACAATAAAGAATGTTCACGGTATAATCTCCAAGGCTCTTGACGATGCCGTTGATCAGGGACTAATAAAAGAGAATGTTGCCGCACGTGCCAAGGTGCCCAGAGTTGAACCGAAAGAGATCCAACCTCTGACAGAAACACAACAGAAAGCTTTCTTTGAAGCGATTAAGGATCATGATTATAGGTGGTTATATACCACAATCATTTTTACCGGATTACGTGAAGCTGAAGCGGTCGGCCTGACATGGGATTGTGTAGACTTTCAGAAGGGAACGTTGAAAATATACCGGCAGCTTCAGAAGCGCACAAAGGCAGAAGGCGGTTATCAGTTCGCCGCTTTGAAGAATGACAAAACAAGAGTTATCAAGTTGTCTCCGTATGTTCTGAAAATATTCACAGATCTGAAGGCACAACAGACAGAAAACGAATGTGATTCCATCTTTGTTTTCTGTGATTCACTTGGGCAGCATCTTTCTGTTGATACGGTTTATGGTAGATTCAAGACAATTGCAAAAGGCATTGGGGCACCTAATGCAAGGGTTCACGATTTAAGACACACATATGCAGTGAACAGTCTACAAGAGGGAGACGATTTCAAAACAGTGCAATCAAATCTTGGTCATGCAACAGCATCTTTCACGCTTGACGTTTATGGTCATGTTTCCGACAGGATGAAAGAAGAATCTGCCAGAAGGCAAGAAGAATATATTGCCCGTCTCGGTATATAAAAATAGCCGCTCTTGACAGTACATCAAGAGCGGTTTCTATACCCCATATTATACCCCAACAAATACCCCAAAGCAGAATTACACTGATTAACAGCAAATTACAAATATCAGTATTTACTGGCGTTCTTTTACATTGGTTTACACGTTTATGATAATTCAAATCCCTCCTTCTGCGCCACGCAAACAGCTTTGATTCCTTATGAATCAGAGCTGTTTTTTTATTCCCCGGCGCCGCGCTTCACTGCTGAACCTGCGCCCGGGCATAGCGCAGCAGAATCTCCGCAGCCTGCCCCCGGACGGCCGCGGTTTCCGCCCCCAGGAGAACCAGCACCACATTATGCGTCTCTCCGTCCTTCTGAACCGGCATGGTCGCCACGAGACAGTAGCCCGCCCGGTCCGTGGAGCCGGTCTTCAGCCCGGTGATGCCGGTCATGTTGTAGATCAGGGGGTTGGAGTTTGCCGTCCAGTAATCGTTCAGGCTCGGCATATGCGCCAGTGTCGTGGAGGTAATCTCCGTAATCTCCGGATACTGCCGCAGAATCAGCTGCGTCAGCAGGAACAGATCCGCCGCGCTCATCCGGTTCTGCCGCTTGAAGGGCGTGTTGCCTCCGTCATAGGAGGGCAGACCGCTGCAGTTATACATCGCGGCGGAATAGAGGCCGAGCTCTCTGGCTCTTACGTTCATGCGCTCCACAAAGGCCTCCTCGCTCCCGCAGAGATGCTCTGCCAGGGCGACGGCCGACTCATTGCTGCTGGCAACCAGCATGGCTTCCACCAGTTCCCCGAAGGGCACCCCGGCCCCCGCCTCCATCGGAACAATGCCGTCCTGCGTACGGGACACGGCATAGGCATGGTCTGAAATCCGGACCGTGTCGGAGCTTCTGATCTCTCCGGCGTCGATGCCCTCCTTCAGAATGTAATAGCTCAGCAGCTTGGTCAGACTCGCCACCGGAAGCTCATTGTACCCGTTGAGAAGAAAGAGCGCTTCCCCGCTGTCGGCATCTGCGAGATACACGCTGCTGATGTTGTCAAAGTAGCCCGCGTCGCGCAGCGCCTTCACATCCGGAATAAAGTGCTGGTTCGGTTTCGCGGTCCAGGTGCCGCCGTTTTTTTCAAATGTCATATCGAGCATCAGCTGAACATCCGTGACGCTCATATAAAGATCGCCGTTCTGGGGGTTATAGGTATAATACTTTCTGTCTCCCCCGTCCACGATCAGGCGGTTGCGGGCAAGATTCAGCACCACCGGCGCGCTGTTACCCGTCGCCCCGCCGGCGCCGGATGAGAGGACCGGCGTCTGGCCGGTCGAGACGGAAAAATACTCTCCGTCCGCGGAGGAGACAATCCGCTCAAAGCGGAAGCGCTTCTCCGTCTCGCTGAAAGCCGCGGCAAGATCAGTCAGGGAGAGATAGAGATTTCCCTCATAGGAATCGTTGTACGCGCGGACCGCCTTCTGTTCTCCGTTTACCGTGATCTGCATCGAAAATGCCTCCCCATCCGCAAAAGCCGGGGACGGGAGGAGGGCTGAACAGAGGATGAATACCATGAGGATTGCCAGGAGCCGATTTTTCATTTCCCTTCCCTTCTTTCACTGCTGATAATCGTGCCGCCGCCCAGGACGGTCTCCCCGTCTTCGCCGTAGAGAACGGCCGCCTGACCGGGTGCCGGGGCGCGCTGCGGCTCATCAAAGCAGATGCGGAGCCGGCCGTCTTCCATGCTCACAGTTGCCGGGCGCTCAGGCTGGCGGTAGCGGAGCTTCACCTTCGCCCGGATCGGCGCGGTGAGCGGCTCCCCGGAGATCATATTGACCCGTTCGGCATAGACGGTGTCGATCCGGAAACCGGACTCGCCCGTCAGGGTGACTGTGTTCCGCTCCGGGTCAATGGCCGCGACGTAAAGCGGCTCCTTCGCCGAAACCCCGAGTCCTCTCCGCTGGCCGACGGTATAGCGGATGATCCCCTTGTGCCGGCCGAGGACTTTCCCCTCGGGACTCACAAAGTCCCCCTCCGGGAAAACGAGCCCGGTCGTCCGCTCGATGAAGGCGGCGTAATCCCCGTCCGGTACAAAGCAGATATCCTGGCTGTCCGGTTTCTTCGCGTTCAGGAAGCCATGGGACTCCGCAAGCTCCCGCGTCTGCTGTTTCGTCAGCTCCCCGAGGGGAAAGAGCGTTCTCCGGAGCTGCTCCTGCGTCAGGGAATAGAGCACATAGCTCTGATCCTTCGAGGGATCCAGCGCCTTTTTCAGACTGTATTTTTCTCCGTCAAAGCAGACCCTGGCGTAATGCCCCGTCGCGATGGCGTCACAGGAGAGGGCCCGCGCACGCTCGTAGAGCTTTTCAAACTTCAGGTAGCGGTTGCAGTCGATGCAGGGATTCGGGGTTCTCCCGTTCCGGTAGCTCTCGATGAAGGGGGCGATCACACGGTCGTGAAAGGATTCGGTGAGGTTGAAGACATAAAACGGCATGCCGAGCCGGAAGGCCACGCCGCGCGCGTCCTCGACATCGTCCAGCGAGCAGCAGGTCTTCTCCGTTCCGGCCGGATTCTCTTCCCCGGCAAACAGGCGCATGGTGCAGCCCACGCAGTCGAAGCCCTGCTCCCTCAGGAGAAGGGCGGCCACGCTGCTGTCCACCCCGCCGCTCATGGCTACCAGTACTTTTTTCATCATGCCTCTCTTCCCCTCGGGAGAATCGCTGGAACGGGAATTCAGTCCCTTCCGCGGTCGCCGTGCCGGTTTCCCGAACATACAATTAAATTAATTATATCATTGCTTTGCCTTTCTGCCAAGCCCTTTTGCTCATCCTGTCCTTTTGCTCATACCCGTTCACGATCCGGGACACGCGGCCGTCCGCGTTTTCGGAATCTTAACGCGGGCAGCGCCGCTTTCTTTCGGATAGTCCCTTTTGTTTTCCGTGAAACTGTGGTACAATCACAGGAGAAAAAACGGAAAGGAACGTTTCGCTATGCGCGCTGTTGTTACAAGAGTCAATCACGCCTCCGTCGTCATCGACGGCGAAGTACACGGTCAGATCGGGAAGGGCCTGCTTGTCCTGCTCGGCGTCCACAGGGACGATACGGAGAAGGAAGCTTCCAAAATCGCAGATAAGATCTGCGGCCTGCGGATTTTCGAGGATGAAAACGGGAAGATGAACCTTTCGCCCGACAAGGCCGGCGCCGGGCTTCTGATCATCAGCCAGTTTACCCTGTTTGCCGACTGCCGTTCCCGCCGCCCGGGCTTCTCCCTCGCCGCGAGGCCCGAGACCGCCGTGCCGCTCTACGAACAGGTGATCCGGGAATGCAGGGACCGCGGCTTCCACGTGGAAACGGGTGTTTTTGCCGCGGAGATGAAGGTCGGCTCGGAAAACGACGGGCCGGTCACGATCCTGCTGGATACCAATGAATTATAAGGATTATAAGGGTAAGGAGCTGACGGAGGCAGATTATGCCTAAACTGATATCGGATCTCGCGGTCATGCTGCTGACCGCCGGAATTGTCACCATTCTCTTCCGGCGCCTGGGGCAGCCGCTTGTACTGGGATATATTCTGGCCGGCTTTCTGGTCGGTCCCTACATGCCGCTCTTCTTCACGGTCGCGGACTCAGCTTCCATTGAAACCTGGAGTGAGATCGGCATCATCGTGCTCATGTTCGGCCTCGGCCTGGAGTTTAATCTCCACAAGCTCGCCAGCGTCGGCGGCACCGCCGTGATCACGGCGCTGACCGAGGTGCTGGGGATGCTGGTTCTCGGTTATCTCGTGGGTCAGGCCATGGGCTGGCCGATGATGGACAGCATTTTCCTTGGGGGTATGCTCTCCATGAGTTCCACCACCATCATCATCAAAGCCTTTGACGAGCTCGGCGTCCGGAAGCAGCCGTTTGCGGAACTGGTGTTTGGGACGCTGGTCATTGAGGACATCGCAGGCATCTTCATGATGATCATCCTCTCCACCGTCTCGGTGAGCAAGAACATCTCCGGCGCCGCCCTCGCGCTGCAGCTGGGAGAGCTGGTGCTGTACCTGGCGCTCTGGCTGATTCTGGGAATCTATATTCTGCCGACGTTTCTGCAGAAAGCCAGAGATTTCATGAACGATGAGACGCTGCTGATTGTCTCGCTGGGCATCTGTTTCGGCATGGTGCTGCTGGCGGAGGCGCTCGGCTTTTCCTCCGCCCTCGGCGCGTTTCTGGCCGGCTCCCTGCTGGCCGGCACCGTCCACGCGGAGCGGGTGGAGCATCTGACGGGCGGAATCAAAGACCTGTTCGGGACGGTTTTCTTCCTCTCGGTCGGCATGATGATCGACCCGGCCATGATCGTCCGGTACGCCCTTCCGATCCTGATCGTCACGCTGGTCACCGTGTTCGGGAAGCTCATCATCTCATCCCTCGGCGTGCTTCTCTCCGGCCAGCCGTTGCGCATCGCGGTCCACTGCGGCGCATCCCTGGCGCAGATCGGTGAGTTTGCCTTTATCATCGCGACGCTGGGCATGAATCTGGGGGTGATCTCCGACTATCTCTACCCGATCATTGTCTCGGTCTCGGTGATCACGACGCTGACAACCCCGGCGTTTATCAAGAACGCGGACCGGCTCTACCTTCTGGTCCGGCGCCTGCTGCCGAAGAAGCTCGGGGAAAAGCTGGAACGATACACAAGCGACACGCCGCCGGCCTCGGAGACCCAGGACAGC
>Ga0256405_10010910_pt1 | contig 11785 bp, 14 predicted proteins | sample RumenRJG_02DNA_FD_189096 | JGI IMG/M metagenome (GOLD analysis project Ga0256405, IMG submission 189096) | Bovine rumen microbial communities from Lethbridge, Alberta, Canada - RJG_02 | ecosystem: Host-associated > Mammals > Digestive system > Stomach > Rumen | place: Canada: Alberta...
TAAGAGAAATCTATGGAGTATTAAAAGGAGCTGCAACCATAAGATTCCTAGGAATCACCGGAGTAACCAGAATCAAGGATGTAGCCTTATTCTCAAACGGCTCAGATATTATTGATATCTCAAATCACACTGCATACTCACAGATGATAGGCTTTACCCGAGATGAGATAAGAGAGTACTACATAGATTATCTAAAGATGGCAGCCTGTTGTGAGAACGGTGTAAGTGAGAGTGAGGTTACCGACAGTCAGATTGAAGAAATCCTTGATAAGCTTGATTACCACTATAACGGCTACTGCTTTGATGAAATGGGTGAAAAAAAGGTATTCTCAACCTGGTCTGTAAATAACTTTTTTAAAGAACTTGTATCTACCAAAAAATGCTCCTATGACGATTACTGGTATGACAATGGCGGTGTACCAACCATTCTAAAAGAATATTTAAGCACTCATAACCTTGATATTGAAGGCCTTGTTAATAAGGATTTGCTTGTCAATGTCTCAGCAGACGAGTTCTTAAATCCAACCTCTTTAATTGACATGAACCGTCATGTACTGATGTGTCAGACAGGATACCTTACTCTTCGGTCATCTCTTGTAGACACGGATGGCTGGGTGGATTTGGGAATACCAAACAATGAGGTAAGAAAAGCTCTTTTACTAAGATTAAGGATGATGTGCTTTGAAAAGAGAGTAAGATTTACCAGTGAAGAGGCAAAGATATTGAATGAAGGTGATGTAAATTCAATCATATCTTTATTCAACACAGTATTAAACAGCGTATCTTATGATCATTTCTGTATTGTAAATGAAGCTGCTCTAAGGACGGTAATTTACCTTGGTCTTTTAAGAAATCAGGTTAATATTCAGTGTGAAGTACAGTCATCTAAAGGCAGAGCAGATCTTGTAATAGAAACCTCTGACAGAAGAATTGTACTTGAATTTAAGTATGCTCAAAACGAGAATGAAGCAAAAGCAAAACTTGATGAGGCGGTAGCTCAGATTAAGGCAAGAGACTATGGCAACATCCTGCCTTTAAAGAAAGAGACACTTAAAATTGCCGCTGTCTTTAATGCCGATCAAAATGTTCGCGCCATTTGTGAATACCAAAAGGTGTAGTTTTCTTTAGTCTTTGTGCGCTCATCTATGTATCATTCAACAAAAATTCGCTGAAAAGGCATATAATGTACCTGTTTATTACAGGACAGTAATTCTGTCAGTACATTTAACCTTATAAGTGATAGAAAGAAATGACACATTTTATCCGTAAAGCGCTGCTGTCTTTAGTCTGCGTGCTTTTTATGGCAACTCAGGCTCAGGCTGGCTTCTATAAAAAAGAATACAAATTAAGTGTTGTACCTGGTCTTGGCTCTGGCTGGGGCATGTCTGCAGTGTACTTTGCAGATCTCGTAAAAGAGAAGACTCAGGGCAGAATCAATATTAAGGTATATGCCGGTGCTCAGCTTATGGCCGGCAAGCAGACTTCAGAACTGCTCTTATTAAGAAACGGCTCAATTGATTTTGCTCTTGCCTCAACCATCAACTGGTCTCCACAGGTAAAAGAGCTTAATTTAACCGCTCTGCCATTCTTTGTTGCCAACAATCCAGACCGATATAAGGCTATGGATGCCATTGAATCTGGTAAAGCAGGCAAAATGATGATAGAAGCCATTGAAAAGACCAAAGTGAAGTTCATTGGCTGGGCTGAAAATGGCTTCCGAGAACTTACCGTATCAAAAGGCCCAATCAATACTCCTGATGATATGAAGGGTATGAAGCTGCGCGTCTGCGGAACCCCTATTTTTGCCGATATCTTTACAGCCTTAGGTGCTAATCCTCAGGCAATTAACTGGTCTGAGGCGGTAACCGGCTTTCAGCAGGGTATTGTAGATGGTCAGGAGAACCCAACCAACGGTATTAACATTCCATTAAAGGTCTGGACCTGGCACAAGTATTTAATTGACTGGCACTACATGATTGATCCTCTGCTTTTAACTGCCAATCAGAATGTATGGAAGAACTTTTCAAAGGAAGATCAGGAAATCATTCTTGAGTGTGCAGCCTTAGCTGAAAAGTACTCAAAGGCTTTATCAAGACTGGGCTTTGATGATGGTTCATCCTTAGCATACCTGCAGAGTATCGGTAAGGTTCCTGAAATTACTGATCCATACAAGGTATTAGAAGATAACGGTATGAGTGTTATCCGATTTGACGAGCAGAAGATTAAGCTGTTTTATGATGCAACTGAGTCTGTTCGTATAAAGTGGACTTCTCAAATCGGTGAAGATCTGGTATCTGCTGCACAGGCTGATATGAATTCAGTAAAGTAATCTTTTATTTATGAGGTGAGAAATCTGATTTCTTACCTCTTTTATCTATTTTTTAATATGCTTCATTTTATCAATACCCGTCTTGAGGAACTCATTGGCGCTGCATTGCTGCTTGTTATGGCATCAATTGCATTTATCAATGTGCTGGTCCGTTACTGTACCAATTTATCCTTTTCATCCTCAGAAGAACTTACCGTTAATCTCTTTGTATGGATTGTGCTTTTAGGTATATCCCGCTGTTTCAGAGATGGTACCCACTTTTCCATGAGCCTTTTATATGCAGCTCTCTCAAAAAGGCTGCGTTTTTTTATGGATGTTTTCAGCTTTCTCTGCTCAGAAGCCTTTTTTATGGCTCTTTGCTACTATGGGTATTGTGAAGTGTACGACGAGATTGACTTAAATGTAGTCTCCGAGTCTCTGGCAATTCCGGTATGGCTTTATACCATATCAATTCCTCTGGTGTCCTTTATCATCATGATTAGAATTGTGCAGAATTTTTCAAAAAGGTTAAGAATCACCCTGAAAGAAGAGGATGTTTTATAAAATGGATACATCATTTTTTTCAGATCCGGCGTTTTACCTTTTAATCGCTTTTATTGTACCTCTCATATTAAGAGTTCCAATCGCTGTAGCCCTGGGTCTTTCAGCCTTAGGCGTTGCCTGGTACTGGGATATGGGAACAGACATGCTCTCATATAACTTCTTTGCCGGTATTGCAAAAGTACCTCTGCTTGCCATTCCATTTTTTATTCTGGCAGGCTACATCATGGAGCGTGCCGGGATTGCCTCAAGGATCGTGCGTTTTGTTGAGAGCCTGGTAGGCGGTATGACCGGAGGTCTTGGCATTGCAACAGTTGCTGTTGCCACCTTCTGGGGAGCTGTAAGCGGTTCTGGTCCTGCTACAGTGGCAGCTTTAGGTCTTATTCTTATCCCTGCCATGGTAAAGTCTGGCTATGACAAGCCTTTTGCGGCAGCTACAGTTTCTGTAACGTCAGGTCTTGCCATTGTGATCCCTCCTTCAATTGCCTTTATTGTGTACGGAGGAATTGCCGATGTATCAGTTCCTGCCTTATTTGCAGCAGGCTTTGTACCAGGTGCAATTGTGGCGCTGTTCATTATGGCAAGTGTATATCTTACTTCCAGAAAAAAAGGATATCGCAGTGCACCTCGCAGTGAACCAGTATTAAAAACCTTTAAAGAAGCTTTCTGGGGACTTATGGCTCCAGTGGTAATTTTAGGTGGTATCTATGGAGGTATATTCACCCCGACAGAAGCTGCTGCTGTTGCAATCTTCTACGGTCTGTTTGTAGGTGTCTTTATTTACAGAACCATCAACAGTCTTGCTATTGTGATTGATGTTCTGGTTGAATCTGTAAAGGCAACTTCCGCTATCATGTTTGTGGTTACCTGTGCAGGTTTATATGCCTGGGTTGCAAGTACAGTCGGTCTTGTTGAACGTGGTTCAGAGGTATTGCTCTCTTTAAGCTCAAATCCATGGGTACTGCTGCTGCTAATCAACGTGATCCTGCTGCTTGCAGGTATGATCCTGGATGCCATTTCAATTTACTATGTGGTGCTGCCATTTATGCTGCCTCTGGTGTCATATTTTGGCTGGGATCCAATCTGGTTTGGTGTCATGATGACAATCAACCTTGCCGTAGGTCAGGTAACACCTCCGGTGGCGGTTAACCTGTATGTGGGTGCAAAGATAAGTGATCTTACAATGGAGCAGATAACTCCACCGGTACTGCCAATGCTGTTTGCTGCAATTCTGGCGCTGGTTGTGATTATTCTCTTCCCAGAACTTACAACCTTTATGCCTGAGCTTTTAGGTCTGTAAGAGTTTTTATTCAAAGCAAAGCTCTGCATACATAATCAGTATGCAGAGCTTTTTCTATCAAACAGAAGCAAAAACGTGTCTTTTAGCTTCAATTGCGCCTTCAAAGACAAGCGCTGACACGACAATTATCATACCAAGCAGAGTGTCTTCATAGCTTAAATCAAAGAATTCTTCTCCGTGAACACAGGCAAAGGTGCAGTCTACAGTCCACATCAGGGCTGCTGAAAAGAACATAATAAACAGCTCTTTAAAAAATCTGTAACCTTTTATTTTTAAAAGGATAAATGAAATAAGAGCTGATAGAGCGGTAATTATTAGACACATTATGCTTTTACCTCTTTTTTGCCTGAAACAGCATCTGACACATAACAGTACAGAGCCCATACAGCTGTGATGGCAACATCCATGGAGCCGCCTACGGTTAAAATTTCATAGAGCATTTCTCTGGTATCTTCAGGATCATTCATTGCTGTAAGAAATGGATAGAATGGCACTATTTCTCCATGAAAAATGTGCTCAATCATCAAAAGGAAAGAGCCTGAAAGCAGCATCTTTACAAGTAGGGAAAGCTTCTTTGACAATACAGGAGCTTTAGAGTTTACCTTTTCATGGTGCTCAACTGATTTTTTTATACCATGACAGATTAAAGCCTGTGCAACGCAGGCAACAAAGCAGGCCATACACACCTCTTAAAATTAACAAAAAAATTACTAAAAACAAACCATTACTTATTCCTAAATAGAAAGATACCTTTCAATGTAGGCAATGACATTATTAAGTCCCTCTTTGGTCTTTAAATTGGTAAATGTCCAGGGAAGAGACGGTCTCATTTTTCTGGTATCATTTTCCATAACCTCAAGACTTGCACCAACGTAAGGAGCCAGATCAGTCTTGTTGATCACAAGAAGACCTGATTTAGTGATGCCAGGTCCGCCTTTACGAGGGATTTTTTCTCCTTCAGACACATCAATAACGTAGATAGTGATGTCGGCAAGCTCAGGAGAGAAGGTGGCAGAGAGGTTGTCACCGCCGCTTTCGATAAAGATAAGGTCAAGATTGTCAAATCTGTCGTTAAGTTCATCAATAGCCGCAAGATTCATGGAGGCATCCTCACGAATTGCTGTATGAGGGCAGCCGCCTGTTTCCACGCCGATAATTCTTTCTGCCTCCAAGGCTCCAGCCTCAGTTAAAATTCTCTGATCTTCTTTTGTGTAGATATCGTTGGTAACCACGCCAATCTGCCATTTATCTCTCATTGCCTTGCAAAGCATTTCAATAAGTGCTGTTTTTCCGCAGCCTACAGGGCCGCCAACACCAACTCTTAAAGCATTTTTACTCATTTTGTTCCTGTTTTAACTTCTGAAAAGTCTTGAATACTGACTTTCATGATTCACACTTAAGATGGTCTGATGCAGAAGTCCTGCTCCAATTTCATCTTCTTTTACTAAAAGTGATTTACTGATAATTCCTTCAAGAGCGGATGAAAATTCATGAATGATTTTCCATGCCTCACTCTGTCCTAGAGGAATAAGTTTTATTGCTGCTATACACTGAGATTCAAGATACTGATAGCTGTAGCAGGAAAGAAGAGTGTTCAGGCTCAGGCTGTTTATTCTTGCATAAAGAGCTGCAGCTGACAGAAAAGAGCCTGATGCTATGTCTAAAGCATCAATGTTTTGGCACAGATTTAGACTCTTTATAAGTCTTGCCAAAGCTTTGCCTTTAGAGCGTTCCTCTTCAGAAAACTCCTTTGTATTTCTAAGCGCGAGAGTAAGAGCTGTAAGCTTTTTAAAACGCTTAGTATCAGCCTGCGAATTACACAGTGCACACTCATAAAGTCTTGTTAAAAGAGGAAGATCTGTTTTTTCAAGATTATGCCTAAGGCACTGGTAAAGCCATTTTTTAAAGTCTTCAGCATTTTTTACAAGAGCGCACTCAACTGCAGCTTCTAAAGCCTGTGAATAGCTGTATCCGCCTATTGGCAGATTTGGCGATACAAGTGAAAATGCAGCCGGATTCATTTTTTTATCCTGATTTATCCATGTTCACTCTAATGAGAGTGGTGATGAGAGTAGGCCCCGTTTTCTGGAGAAAATTTTGCCGTCTCATGGATGATAAAGCCGCCAAGCTTCAGCACCATTTCATCTAAAACATGGTCTGTCTGATAACGCAGAAAGTTATCTTTGCCAACCTCAAGCGGTACATGGCGGTTGCCAAGATGATAGGCAAGAGTTAAAAGATCATGTACAGTTCTTGCCTTCACTGTAGTTACTTCTTCAAGAGCGGCTTCAACTTTTAAAAGCTTACCATCCTCATTTTTTATAAACTGGCCATCTTTTAAGACAAGACCTCTGTCAACGCTGATTGCCACCTCGCAGCCCTCTTCAGTCCGGGTGATAATTCTCGACATCTTTCTGTCATCGATGCTCAGCGCAACTGTAAAGTCTGCATCTTTGTTTTCTGTATTTGCCACAATTTCATTAAAGGTTTTCATAATCAGAACAGGTAGTACCTCTGAGTTAATGGGAGTTTATCTGCAGGTTCGCAGGTTAAAAGCCTTCCGTCTGCATGAACCTGGTAATTCTGCGGATCAACCTCAATTACAGGCAGATAGTCGTTTAATTTCATGTCTTTTTTGGTAAGACCTCTGCAGTTTTTTACGATTCCGATAAGACTTTGAAGATTCAGTTTTTCTGGAACCTTATTATCTGCAGATGCCTGAGAAATAAAGGTCATACGGGTTCTAGGCAGAGCTTTTCCCATACCACCGAACATAGTACGGTAACGCACTGGCTGCGGAGTAGGAATTGATGCATTGATATCTCCCATCAGTGAGTAGGAGATAAAGCCTCCTTTTATCACCATCTCTGGCTTTACACCAAAGAAGGCAGGCTTCCATAAAACCAGATCTGCAAGTTTGCCGACTTCAACAGAACCGATTTCATGGGCTACACCATGAGTGATGGCTGGATTTATGGTGTACTTTGCTACAAAGCGCTTGATTCTGAAGTTGTCGTTTCTTTCTGAATCCTGCTCGAGAGGTCCAAACTGAGATTTCATCTTGGAGGCTGTCTGCCAGCAGCGGGTAACTGTTTCACCAACTCTTCCCATAGCCTGAGAGTCTGAAGAAATCATGGACAGGGCGCCTAAATCATGCAGAATATCCTCAGCGGCAATGGTTTCGCGTCTGATCCTTGATTCAGCAAAAGCGATATCCTCAGGAATGGATGGATCAAGATGATGACATACCATCAGCATATCAAGATGCTCATCAATGGTATTTACTGTGTAAGGTCTGGTTGGATTGGTGGAGCTTGGCAGCACATTAAGATTTCCACAGGCCTTTAGAATGTCAGGGGCATGACCGCCTCCTGCTCCTTCTGTATGATAGGTATGAATGGTGCGGTTTTTAAATGCTCCGATGGTATCCTCAACAAAGCCTGCTTCATTTAAGGTATCAGTGTGAATTGCCACCTGAACATCGTATTTGTCTGCAACAGCAAGACAGTTATCGATGGCGGCAGGAGTAGAACCCCAGTCCTCATGGAGTTTTAAGCCCATTACACCTGCTTTAATCTGCTCTTCAAGCACTCCTGGTAATGATGCATTGCCCTTACCTAAAATACCTACATTTACAGGCATCTCTTCACATGCTTCAAGCATTTTTTCAATGTTGAAAATGCCTGGTGTACATGTGGTTGCGTTGGTGCCGGTTGCAGGCCCAGTTCCTCCGCCTATCAGAGTGGTAATACCGTTGGTTAAAGCCTCATTGGCCTGCTGAGGGCAGATAAAGTGTACGTGCGAGTCTATGCCGCCTGCTGTAACAATCAGTCCTTCACCTGCTATAACCTCGGTGCCGGCACCAATCTGAAAATCAACATTATCCTGAATGTCTTTATTGCCTGCTTTTCCGATAGCGGCAATGCGTCCATGCTTGATGCCGATATCTGCCTTGTAGATACCTGTATAATCAAGGATCACCGCATTGGTGATAACTGTATCTACAGTATCCTTATCAAGAGCCTGGCTCTGCCCCTGACCGTCACGAATTACCTTGCCACCACCGAATTTAACTTCATCGCCATAGTGGGTAAAGTCCTTTTCAATCTCTAAAATCAAAGAGGTATCTGCAAGTCTTATTCTGTCACCTGCAGTAGGTCCGAACATATCGGCATAGGCCTTTTTAGAAATGGTACTCATTTAAGCTCTCCCATAATTTCCTGACGGAAGCCGTAAACTCTGCGATTTCCTTTAAATGGCACTAAAGTTACGGTACGTTCAAGCCCGGGTTCAAATCTGATTGCAGTTCCAGGTGCAATATCAAGGTGTTTTCCAAGAGCTTTTTCTTTTTCAAATAAAAGAGCTGGATTTACTTCGTAAAAATGATAATGAGAGCCAACCTGAATCGGTCTGTCGCCAGTGTTTTTAACTGTGAGAGTGGTTTTTAAAAGCTGACTGTTAAACTCGATGTCACCCTCATCAATAAAATATTCGCCAGGGATCATATCTGTCTCCTAAATAATCGGATTATGAACAGTTACAAGCTTGGTGCCGTCAGGGAATGTTGCCTCTACCTGTACTTCAGTTACCATTTCCGGTATTCCTTCCATTACATCATCACGGCTGAGAATTGTCCGTCCGTAATCCATGAGTTCTGCTACGGTTCTGCCGTCTCTTGCACCTTCGAGAATGGCTGCAGAGATATAGGCAACAGCTTCTGGGTAGTTGAGTTTCAGTCCTCTTAGTTTTCTTCTTTCAGCAACTAAAGCTGCAGTAAACAGCAGCAGTTTGTCCTGCTCTCGTGGAGTAAGGTTCATTTCTGTCTCCTTTACGTAGACCAGATCCTTGGAAGACATGGAGCCAGTGAAGTATTTTCCTCCCTGGTCATTTCCCAGACTCTGACAATGGCGTTTTCAATTACTTCGTTTTTCTTTCCTGAAAAACGCAGTACCGTAAAATCCTTAATAATTCCTGCCGCAAAAATAAAATCCCTTCCAGAAAGAAAGTCTTTAATTTTTTCAAGCGTGCTTTCACTTACTTTTTTGCAGATAAAAGTTCCAAGATACGGATTAGAGCATAAGGATGCTATGCCGTAATAGTCATCATTTCCGTCAATCAGAGTACTGTCTATAAACTGTATCTCACCGTCCGTTTCAACCTTTATGACATTTAAAAAGGAACTATCTGAAAATGGTTCGTTTTCATCTTCAAGTCCGCATTTTGATATGTCTCTGAATGCAAAAGCTGCGTTCTTTTTAAGATGAAATGTTGTATATACTCTGGTTTTTGTTCCTTTATAAAAAATGTTCTGAGCTGGCAGAAACTCGATTGATGCATCCTCATCAACATAAAAGTCCTGTTTTACCAGCGAGCTTTGACCTGATGATTTGTAATACTTGGTAGCTCCCGGTGTTGTTATCAGTACATGAGAGCCTTTATTAGCAGTAACCTCAACCTTTATTTCATCACAGGATGCGACACCTCCTGGAGGATGCAGCATATATACATGGCAGGCAGTTTCAGGATAATAAGGTTTTAATACTGTAAGAGGTCCTTTGTGCCTGTTTTTTAGCATTCTGCTGACACCAGAGGCATCCTTTGTAAAAACAAGCTCAAGTTCAGCCTTCCAGGTATCCTCTACGTATTTATCCTCATCTTTTCTGACATCATTAACCTGCATAAATATTTTTTACTGTGACAATATTCATATCTGTTTTATAACCTGGTTTTGCTTACTTAATGATGTGACGAACTTGTTTTTATTGCGAAATACCCATTAAGCTGACGCTTTTACAATTTTAATACACATAAAATATTTAGTTTCTCTTTTATGAGTAAATGGAAATTTTTAGTGCAATAAAAACAGATAAAGCACCTAATTAGTGCATTAATGAACAATTAAGTAACATTATGGCAATAATGTGATAATAAGATTTGATGTTGCCGTATGGTACTGTTCACAGCTTTATATATAAATTTTTATTATTTCTATCAAGTTAACCATATAAAATTCAGATTTTGCTGATATTTGCCATAATGGATAAAAGATCTGAATGTAGAAGAATAAAAAAATCTTTTAATCTGGCTTTATAAAAAGCCCATTAAAACAGCTAAAAATGATCTTTTGATCTGAGTCTGAGCTCTTAACAATAAAAGCTTGCTAGAATAGATTTATATAAATATGTTGTAGAGAGACGTATGATATTTAAAAATCACATCACTGTCTGGCACTTAAAAGAAGGCGTAAAGCCTCTTATTGGTCCTGATACAGAGTCAGCTGAAATTAAAGGATTAGCTGATGCTTCAGATGAAGGTCGCCTGATTGAAGCATCAGGACTTGCTGCATCTGAAAATCAACTGCAAAGTATGCCTATAGCAGAGAATGTTCCCGCTCAAAAAGCACCTATTCAGGATAATAATACTGAAATATTGTCACAAATGGATGATGGTTTCCCATTATCATCAGTTTCTGTCAATGACAGTGCTCAAAACGGGATTTTAAATCAAAAGACAGATGTTCAGAAACAGGAAGCCCCTTTAAATAATGATGAGTCATTAAACTACATAAACACGGCTGAAAGTTTTACTGATGCTCCTGAAAGTCATTCAGGCTTTATGGTGGATGGCTGCTCTGTGTCTGATGTAGAGAGAACAGAGATAACAGAGGTGGCTGTGATAGGTCGTAATACCTGGATGAAGCTTCCATACAGATTAAGAGAAAAGAGAGCGGATATCTTTATTGACCGCCAGTCAGAGGTTGATTTTGTCTCATCGCTTGCTGCATTTCTAGAAAGCAAAGGTCTTAAGCTTAGAGATTACGATGATTCTGTTCACTACCTGCCTACAGATGTTCTGATAGTAGACAGAGAATGTCTTGTTAAACAGGGAACTGTAATGTACCTGCAGGATGGAAAGAGAAGCATTTACAACAGACTTCTAAAACTGTTTCCTGATAAGTTAAGTTAGTACTTAAAAAACACTTTAAATCAAAAGATAAGGATTTAATCTTTATGAGCGAGAACAGATACTCTTCAAGAGTCATTAAAAGTGATGAGGTAAACTTTGTTCCTGATATGGAAAAGATTGAGTTTAGAACTCAGAAGAATGCCTGGTCTGCTCAGTCGCTTTTAGAGTGTTTTGATGAAAGCTATATCATCATGGGGCTTTTTGACTTTGAAAAACTCATTGGTTTTTCTGTTATTTACAACACCTCTTTTTCAACCGACCTTCTAACCATCGGTGTTGATCCTGATTATCAGGGAAAAAAACTTGGTTTTATGCTCTTAAAGGAAACCTTAAAGGTTGCTCATGAAAATAAGGACATTGAATGCTACCTTGAGGTAAGAGTAAGCAATGAGGTTGCCATAAACCTCTATAAAAAGATGGGATTTGAAATTGTTGGCACGCGCAAAGGCTACTATAATCCTGTTGGCAGTGAGCCTGCAGAAGATGCCTATACCATGTTTTTAAAAAATGTTGGCAGCGCTTTAGTGATTGAATAAAGAAAGGCTCCTTAGAGTTTTTTCTGTCATATTATTGTACCTCTCATACCGGCAGATACTTTTTAAAGTTCGCATCTGATGTGAAAAATATATTCAGCTAGACGAATTTCGGGC
>Ga0256405_10010911_pt1 | contig 11785 bp, 10 predicted proteins | sample RumenRJG_02DNA_FD_189096 | JGI IMG/M metagenome (GOLD analysis project Ga0256405, IMG submission 189096) | Bovine rumen microbial communities from Lethbridge, Alberta, Canada - RJG_02 | ecosystem: Host-associated > Mammals > Digestive system > Stomach > Rumen | place: Canada: Alberta...
AGAAACGGCTACTTGTAACTTCAGATAGTATCACGTTCCTGAATCGTGTTTCAGGATTGCCTTATGTATATGTTATCCCTGGCGAAGTGGTTCATGTCGGTTTTACCTATGATGCTTCTAAGAAAACGTATATGAAGTCGTTTGTTGACTATTATGTACTTTCCCATGCTCAGAGCGTAACACTCGTTCGTGACAAGAAAATGTATCACAGCGGCTTCGCTTTAAGGGCAGCGATGCTGAATGGGGCGGAATATAAAGAGGAGTGGATGTAAGGATGGAGAAGCAAAGGATTGTTTATTTAGATATTGTGAAACTGTTCACTATGTATTTGGTGATACTTGGTCATACTATTCAAATGATGAAAAATGGGTGGGGCGTTGATAAACATGTCTGGCCTATGATATATTCCTTTCATGTGCCGTTGTTCATGTTACTAAGTGGCTATTTTGCGAGCAGTAAATCTGGTGAAACTCCTTTCCTGCCATTTGTTGCAAAAAAGGCAAAGCAACTATTACTTCCAGCGGTTACGTGTACGCTGATCTGTTGTATATATCTATTTTTTACCAAAGCTCATCCAGGCTATAGAGATGAAATCGTAGGTAATTCGTGGTTTTTAAAAACATTGTTTGTTTACTATGTTATCTTCACTCTTTTGAAGCGTCTTCCTTTTGATGACTGGACATTGTGTGTCGTGTCGTGTGCGGCTTTGTTTGTCATTCCCGGCTGTTCAAGCTTGCAGGTAAATCTACTGTTTCCATATTTCTGGGGGGGGTATATGCTGAAAAAGTATAATGTCTTTGAGCAAGCAGATTCAACATGGAAGTTAGCTATGGTGTTCGCCGTACTATTTGTGGTTTTGTATGGCTTACAGGTGTATTGGGAAATTCCTAACTACATAGAGATCAACTATACCTCTTTACAAACCAGTGGACATCTGATATTATACCGCTATATGGTGGGGTTCAGTGGGAGCATGGCAACCATCTTTGTCATTGCTTCTGTTATTAAGTGTTGTGGGAATAATATATCAAATCACGACATTACCAAATATGGTCAATGGACACTTGGAATATATGTTTTACAGACGGTTATTGTCGTGAACATCTTTCCTAACTTTTCCTGGTACGTGGAAAGTGAATTTGTCTTGGACGTTCTTATAGCTCCATGGCTTGCATTGGGATTCCTTGCAATATGTATATGCCTGATACATATTCTTTCCAAAAATAAAATATTAGATTTCCTTTTCTTTGGTGGACAATATTATCGCATGTAGAGATGTTTTTGTCATTTATCATACCGATATATAATTGTGAAGGATATATCAAGAAAAATCTTGATACAATTCTTTCGGCGAGATTGTCTGTTGAGGATTTTGAGATTATTTTAGTAGATGATGGAAGTCGCGATGGAAGTGCAGAGGTTTGTAAAGACTATATAGAGCAACATCGAAACGTACGATATTTATATCAGAAAAACCAGGGACCTGCAACTGCACGTAATAAGGGGTTAGAAATTGCAAAGGGAGATTATGTCTGGTTTGTGGATGCTGATGATAGCATCGAGCCTAAAATAGTTTCGGTTCTGAAGAATTTGATTGTTGCAGACCCATTGATAGATATGGTTTCTTTTAGCTATATTTCCCAATATCCAGACCATAAAGAACAGCATGAGCAAGTTGCATCATTTTATGTGTGTTCGGGATTGGAGTATCTGTATCAACAAAAAGATGGTTCTTATTTATGGAATCATATCTATAAAAGAACGTCCATAGGAAACACCCGTTTCTTGGATGGCGTGAGTCATATCGAAGACACTTGTTTTAATGTGCAGACAATGATGCGATTTGCACGTGTGGCGGTCGTACCGGATGTGGGGTATTATTATAATCGATGTAATATGCAGTCGATTTCGCAAAATCGCCAACTCAGAGACCGGGTCAAAGCAAATGCGGACTCGTTCTTAGTTTATCAAACTTTGCAGAAAGAAATGGAATGTGCAGCATTGGAGCAAAGAAAATATCTCGAAAAGGAACTTAACTTTTCCGTCAATGCTCATCTATACACGATAATGCGGTTTGATAACGTGAGAACTCTTAAAAGATATGTTAACGATTATCAGAGAATGGGATTATATCCACTGAAACCAACGGGAAATGCGAAAAGTGATTTATTCCTTTGGTTGTCTAATCGGAAGTCTCTGATGTTTTTGATAATGAGAGTTGGTATATCCGTTAAAAACAAAAGGAAAAAGTATAAAGTGTAAAAAAGAAAATTTTAATATGATTTATTATTTAATATTGGCAGTAGTTCTTGGTTGTGCTGTAGGCATCAAACCGAAAGAGCAATCAGAACGGAAAGGACTCTTGGCTTTAGTCGTTGCGTTTATAGCAATTGTTTGTGGTCTGCGTGACATGCTTGGTGGATATGATAATTATATCTACGGAGAGATATTTGACGCAACGGCCCGAGACCTTCGAAACGGAGTGGATTTTTATGCAACGGCAGCCATGACTTGGGAGCATAGCGAACGGGGATATTCTGTATATACGGTGCTTATGGCATATATCACGTCTAATCGTTATATTTATTTTTTGATTACAGCATTGTTGTTTTACAGCGTGCTATATGTGTATTTACGCAAGTTTTCACGCTACCCTTTTATTGCCTTGTTCTTCTTCCTCTGTTTATATTATTTTTTTACATGGGTGTATGTCAGACAGATTCTGGCGGTGTTGATTGTGACGGCTGCGATTCCCTATGCCGTTAAGAGGAAGCCCATCCCGTTTTTTGCCATTGTAGCGGGAGGAGTGCTGTTTCATAGTAGTGCGATTATGTTTGCGCCTGTTTATTTCGTGGCAAATATCAAGTTTAGGAAAGATCAACTAATTCCCATTTTCTTATTTGCATTTGTCCTAGGATTGACTCCAATTGCATCATGGTTAGTCGGAACCTTTGGCACACCAATCAATGAAGGTAAGGCAGAAGATACGATGACAGCTGTAGGAACGGCTCGTTTGGATTATATTATGGAAGCATTGTTTTTCATTGTAATTATATATAGCAGATATACGAAGCTCCAATTAAATAAAACGACTTTGTGTCTGATGAATATCGTATTTTTGTTTGCTTTGACGTTGTTGATGTTCAGCCGTTTTGAAAATGGAGGAAGGTTGACATGGTGTTATATCATAGCTGCATCATGTATGATGCCTGAAGTGCTTATCCAAGCAGGAAAAGATGTGTGGATAAAATGGGTGTCGTATGTGATAATGATATTCTTGTATTTACGAATTTTATCTGCTTGGGGGTATCAGTTATCTCCATATAAAACATTTTTGACAGATGGTGTGCGTGCATATGATCCAATCTGGGAACGGTATGAGTATGATTTTCGTTATGCAGAGGATAAGTTGTACAAATGGTAACAGTTTTTACACCTACATATAATCGTGCTGCATATCTGTTGAAGGTTTTTGAGAGTTTACTTCAACAGACTTTCAAGGATTTTGAGTGGGTCATTGTGGATGATGGAAGCATTGATGACACTTCCGTCATAATTGATAATTTACAACTCACAAATGATAAATTCTTTCCTATCCGATATTTTTATCAAAAGAATGGCGGAAAACATCGGGCGATCAATCGCGGAGTAAAAGAAGCAAAAGGAGAATTGTTTCTCATATTAGATAGTGATGACATGCTCCCTCCTAACTCGTTAGAACGGATTGATTTTTATTATCAGCAGATCAAGGATGATAATTCTTTTGGTGGTGTTTGTGGATATATGGCACACTATGATGGCACGGTTATAGGAAAAGGCTGCGACATAGACGTGTTGGATACTAATTCTATTGATCTGAGGTACAAATATCATGTAGAGGGTGATATGTTGGAAGTGTTCCGGACTTCTGTGCTAAAAGAAATACCTTTTCCAGAGATTTCGAATGAGAAATTTGTACCAGAGGCTTTGGTGTGGAACCGTATAGCAAGGAAATATAAATTGCGGGTGTTTCATGAGGTGGTCTATTTTCGTGATTATTTAGAGGGGGGATTGACAGATAGGATTGTAAAAATACGTATGAATAGTCCCATTGCATCAATGATGACGTATGCGGAGATGACCGAATTTAATATCCCGTTTTTTGCTAAATTGAAGGCTGCAATTAACTATTGGCGTTTCCGTTTTTGTTCGGATGCAAAAGAAAAACCACAGATTGAGTGGTGGTGGTTCTGGACGGCACCGTTGGGATGGATGATGCATTTGAGAGATAAATGAGCGAATATGAGTTGTGTATATAAACACGAATAGTGTTAATAAAACAAAAACACTATAGTTCTGATATATTCATGTAAATTTGGACAATTCATGGTTAATATATTGCACTAAATTGAAAATTCTCCATATAATAACATCCTTACATACAGGTGGCGCGGAGGTGTTGGTCACCAATATGTTACCCCGGTTCCAGGAGCTGGGGCATGAAGTTGGATTGGTTATTTTCAATGGAGAAAGAACTTTGCTGTTGAAGCGTTTAAAGAGCGATTGTCCAAGATGCCAAGTATATAGCCTCGGCACATCATATTATAATCCTTGGTACATTATAAAACTTATTGGGATAATGCGCCAATACGACGTGGTGCATACTCATAACTCTTCTCCGCAGTTATATGCTGTTATTGCAAACTTGTTTTGCAAGAAAAAAATGGTGACGACGGAGCATAGTACGAATAACCGAAAACGCGAGAAAGGTGGAATACTCCGGCTCATAGATAAGTGGATGTATAGACATTATGACTATACGGTATGTATATCAAAAATAGCTGAGGAAACGCTGAGGAAATATCTGTATAACGGAAGGGCAAAGATTATAACCATCAATAATGGGGTAGATGTAGAGAAGATACATCATGCGGAGCCGATTGCTGAGATGAAGTCTTTAAAATTTGTGACTGTGATGGTAGCAGGGTTTCGAGAAGCCAAGGATCAAGATACCCTTATAAAAGCAATGGCAAAATTACCTCAAGAGGAATATGAGTTGTGGTTGGTAGGAGATGGAGTCCGGAAAAATGAGTTAGAAACTCTTGTTTCAAATCTGGGATGTTGTGGTCAAGTAAAATTTTTAGGAATAAGGTCTGATGTCCCCAATATCTTAAAAACGGCAGATGTCGTGGTGATGTCATCACATTGGGAAGGTCTGTCGCTTTCCAATATCGAAGGTCTGTCAGCAGGAAAGCCTTTTATTGCTAGTGATGTGAATGGGCTTCGAGAGGTGACGGATGGATATGGAATTCTTTTCCCCCATGGAAATTCGGAAAAATTAGCCGAGGTTATCAAGGATTTGTCGGAAGATAAAGCGTATTATGAGAATGTTGCCACCCGTTGTTATGAGCGGGCGAAACATTTTGATATCTCAGAAACAGTGAAGAGGTATAATAAATTATACGAACAGTGTTCTCACTAATATTTTTATTAGTAAATTTCAACACAGAGGATATATTAAATTTCATAAGAAGGACTATAATATGAGGACATAACAAAAATCTGTGTAATCTGTGCGAGATAATTAGAATATGAAAAAAAAGATAATCCGAGCTTGTACGGTTTCTATGTCCATAGGCTTTGTTGCGGGCATGCTATCAGACTTGACGAAGAAATATGAGGTGGTGTTGCTGTCTTCTCCAGGTCCCGAGATGGAAGATGCAAAGGAGAAATTTGGGGTGAGGACCATCGAGGTGGCTATGGAGCGACATATCTCTTTGGTTAAAGATATTGTGGCACTTTTCAAACTGATAAGAATATTTAAGCGAGAAAAACCTGACATGGTGCATTCTATGACTCCGAAAGCAGGACTGCTGTGTATGGTGGCAGCATGGATGACACGGGTGCCAGTTCGCATACATACTTTTACCGGATTGGTATGGCCAACAGCAAAAGGACTGCAAAGGTGGATTCTGAAGATGACGGATAGAATCACCTGTTTTTGTGCTACGCACGTGATACCTGAAGGGCAAGGAGTATTGAATGACTTAAAAGCTGGAGGAATCACCAACAAAGAGATGAAAGTCTTGGGTTATGGAAATGTTAAGGGCATTGATATGACTCGTTTCTCACATCGACCGGAAATCATGGAAAAGGCAAAGGCTATTCGCAAGGATGATGTTTTCACTTTTCTTTTTGTGGGGCGGATCGTAAAAGATAAAGGAATCAATGAGTTGGTTGAAGCTTACCTTCGATTGAATCATGAATATTGTCATGTAAGACTTATATTGGTTGGCTCCTTTGAGGAAAGTTTAGACCCGATATCACCTACAGCGAAAGAGCAGATAGAAAAAACTCCAGATATTATTGTTGCGGGGGAGCAGTCAGGAGATGATCTTATTGCTTATTATGCTGCTGCTGATTGTTTTGTTTTTCCGAGCTATCGGGAGGGATTCCCAAATACGGTGATAGAGGCAGGTGCCATGGAGTTGCCGTGTATCGTGACAGATATCAATGGAAGTAGAGAGATCATAACAGGAGTCCCCCACCAACTCTCTTCCGTAGATGGAGATAATGAAGTTATGAACGCTCCCGTTTTAGTTAGCGTTAAGCAAAATGGAATAATCATCCCATCAAAGGATGTAGAAGCGCTGTATGAGGCGATGATGCGAATGGTGACAGACAAGGAAATGCGGGAGGGAATGGTAAAGAACGCCCGTCCGATGATTGAAAGTCGATTCGAACAGGGATTCGTCCGCAAGTGTCTGTATGAGTTTTATGAGGAGATTGTTTAGAAGCTAGAAAGAGTGTGGGTAAAATGTTTAGTAAATAAAAAAGCAGTGTAGTCAAAACTATGTTATATGCAATTGCACATTGGATAAGAAATAATTGCCCATGGATATGGGATGCTGTCGAATGGATTAACTCTTGGCTTTTTTACATGAGATATAGGAGTAGGTTGAAGAAAGTGGATGGTGTGTTAGCGGGTCATTGTGGTGTGTATTCTGTGGAAAGTTTGAATGCTGATAGTATAACTCAGTTACGGGATTTTTTCAATAGGCAGCCTGAGGAGGCTTTCATTTTTTTCAAGCCGCATGGTTTTGATGAAAAGACAATTAGAAAAATTCAAAAGAGCAAATCGTTTTTAACATATATAGTAAAAGAAAATAAAGAGGTGGTAGGATATTTCTTCTTGAGATGTTATTTCATAGGTAAGGCTTTTCGTGGATATATGGTAGACCATCAGCATAGGAATAAGGGAATATCAAAATTGACTGCTAAGGTTATGACAGATATAACTAAGCTTTTAGATATACCTTCTTATGGAACAATATCACCAGATAATATGGCTTCTATGAAATCGCAGAATGCGAAAATAATCAAGCAACTGAAGAATGGTGATTATTATGTGAGTTATGATTCTTAAATGGATATTTGATAGGTTGGCATCTACGATGGGATTACTCATATTATGGCCCATATTGCTTCTTGTAGCAATCATGATACGAGTGAAAATGCCGGGAGGGCCTGTAATTTTCAAGCAAAAAAGAGTAGGGCAAGATGGAAAGTTGTTCACGATGTATAAGTTCCGTTCAATGACAGTCTCACATTCGGGGAGTTCAGTTTCTGTGGCAGGAGAGAGTCGTATAACACCATTAGGAGCTAAATTGAGGAAATATAAATTGGATGAGCTTCCAGAGTTGTGGAACGTGTTAAAAGGGGATATGAGTTTCGTTGGGCCACGTCCAGATGTGCCCGGTTACGCAGATAAGCTGGAGGGGCATGATAGAAATATTCTTAAGTTAAAACCAGGAATTACCGGTCCTGCAAGTCTGAAATATCGGAATGAGGAGGAACTACTGGCAAAAATAGAGAATCCGCAAAAATATAACGATGAAGTGATATATCCTGATAAGATAAAAATCAATTTGTATTATCTGGAACACTATTCTTTTCTTAAGGATATTCAAATGATAATTTGTACGGTATTAGGGAAGAATATGAAATATGGAGGAGAAATAATTTAAGCTATGGCAAATAAACGAATATATCTATGTTTGGCTCACATGTCCGAGAATGGGATGGAGCAGAAATATATACAGGAGGCATTTGACACGAATTGGGTGGTACCCTTGGGGCCAAATGTGAATGGATTTGAAGAGGACCTTAAACAGTTTGTTGGGAAAGATAAGGAACTGGTTGCTCTTTGTTCTGGAACGGCTGCTGTCCATTTAGGGTTGTTGGCTTGTGGAGTAGGACCTGGTGATGAAGTCATTGTGCAAAGTTTTACTTTCTGTGCATCGACGCATCCTATCACCTATCTCGGGGCGACACCTGTGTTGGTTGATTCAGAACCCGATACGTGGAATATTGACCCGCAGCTAATGGAAGAGGCAATCAAGGACAGAATCGCAAAAACAGGAAAGAAACCGAAAGCGATTGTTCCTGTCTATCTTTATGGAATGCCGGCAAAGATAGATGAGATCATGGAGATTGCCCGGCGTTATGATATCCCGGTAGTAGAGGATGCAGCAGAGGGTATGGGGTCTCGATATAAAGGACAGGTTTGCGGTACGTTCGGGCGTTATGGGGTCTTGAGTTTCAATGGAAACAAGATGATCACTACGTCTGGTGGCGGTGCGTTGATTTGTCCGGATATGCAGGCAAAGAATCAAATCATGTGGTATGCAACACAAGCTCGAGAGGCTTATCCGTATTATCAGCATGAAGCGATAGGATATAATTATCGGATGTCTAATATATGTGCAGGAATCGGTCGTGGACAGATGACGGTGTTAGATGAGCATGTCCGCCACCATCGCCATGTGGCATCGTTATATAAAGCAGCCTTTGCTGATGTGGAGGGTGTCACTTTCCATGATGAGATGGCTGATATGGAGTCGAATTTCTGGCTTTCTACCATTATTCTTGATGAGCACCTCCATGTGAAAGGTGAAGAACATGCCTATGATGTGGCTGTAACCGGAGCTGTAGGTGGAGCAGCAGGAGTTGTTCATGCAGGAGGTTCTATCCATACAGATTGTGAGCCAAACGAGAATGTGGAGGCTATGCGCAAGGCGTTGGATGCAGAAGGCATTGAAGCCCGTCCGCTGTGGAAACCAATGCACAAGCAACCAGTATATCTAAGGGGAGAAGTACGGGAAGAAAGGATAGACAACTATATCTGTGTGACGTCAGACAGTAGCGTTTCATATGTAAATGGCGTGAGCGAAAGCCTGTTCAAGAAAGGTTTATGTCTGCCTTCTGGTCCCTACGTGTCGGACGAGGATGTGCAGAGAATCGTTTCTGTCATTTTGAATGCCATTCAGCGCTAAGTAATTCAAGAGAAAGGAATAGATATGAATTTTATAGAGAAACTCACCAATTGGTATTTTTCCAAAAATGCTTTGCCTTATTGGTCGGTACTGATATTGGATTGCCTAATATGTTATTTCTCCGGAATATTTGTATTCTGGCTTTATTACCATGGGGCAATCACTTTGGGGAATATAGGAGTATTGTCCAAGACCATCTTTGTCTATATGATCTTTAACCTTATCGGTTTCAAGGTGTTCCGAACATATTCCGGTATCTTCAGATATTCGTCATTCGTTGACCTGCAGCGTGTGGCAAGTGCAATGGCGCTGTCGTGCATTATTGCGGAAATTGTCCATTATCTGATTTATCCGATGCATCAGAGTTGGAGATTTGTTCCTTTGCAAGGGCGACAGATATTAGCGATGTATGTTGTCGCTACCATCCTCATGTGGGCAGTACGTGTGTTGGTGAAGACATTGTATGATGTATCGTTCAGTTCTGATAAAGGTAAACGGACGCTTATTTATGGTGTACGTGATGGTGGTGTCGGGCTTGCAAAAAATATCCGTAACGAGAAGCCTGCCAGATTTCAGTTGAATGGCTTTGTTACTCATGAGTCTGACTATCAGAACCACATATTGATGGGAGTGAAGGTGTATCAAGTCAACAGCAATCTGAAAGACTTGATTCGGGAAAAACATATAACGGCGTTTTTGGTTTCTCCGTTGCAAAATGAGGTATTCCGGAAAGATACAGCTTTACAGGATATATTGATTGATGCCGGCGTGAAAATCTATATGTCGTCAGAGTCCAAGGAGTGGAGTGCTGATGACGATTTTTCAGCGACCAAATTGAAGGAGATAAGCATCGATGACTTATTGCCGAGGAATGAGATTCAAATCAATTTAGAGCAGGTGGGCAAGATGATAGAAGGAACAAAAGTTCTAATCACGGGTTCTGCAGGTTCTATTGGTAATGAGATACTGAAACAAGTGGCTACGTTTAAGCCTTCTGAATTGGTTCTGATTGATATCGCTGAAACTCCACAGAATGATGTGAAGATTATGATGGAGAAGAATTTTCCGGAGATTAAAACGCATGTCGTTGTTGGAAGTATTACGAATCAAGAGCGCATGGAACGTATCTTTGAGGACTTCCGTCCGGATTATGTGTTCCATGCTGCAGCCTATAAGCATGTTCCGTTGATGGAAGAAAATCCCAGTGAGAGCGTTCAGAATAATGTCTATGGCACAAAGGTGGTAGCAGATTTGAGTGCTAAATATGGTGTGAAGAAGTTTGTTATGCTTTCGACGGATAAAGCCGTCAATCCAACCAATGTAATGGGATGCTCGAAAAGAATTTGCGAGATATATGTGCAGAGTTTGGATACAGCAATAAAAAGACAAGCGCAAGGTGCTTCAAGCACAACGCAGTTTGTGACCACTCGGTTTGGTAATGTACTTGGTTCAAATGGCTCCGTCATACCGTTGTTTAAACAGCAAATTCAGGCGGGCGGTCCCGTAACGGTGACAGATCCAGACATCATTCGGTATTTTATGCTGATTCCGGAGGCCTGTAAGTTGGTTCTGGAAGCAGGAACCCAGGGGCATGGTGGTGAGATTTTTGTGTTCGACATGGGCACACCTGTTCGGATTGCTGATTTGGCAAAACGTATGATTAGTCTTAGCGGGGCTCATGGTGTAGAAATAAAATATACGGGGCTTCGTCCTGGGGAAAAACTGTATGAAGAAGTACTTTCGGATGAAGAGAACACGATTGAGAGTTTTCACGGAAAAATACGCATAGCCAATGTCAGAAAGTATGATTATGATACGGTCAGCAAGCAGATAGACGAATTGATAGCTTTGTCTAAGACCTATGATGACATGGCTATCGTGAAAAAGATGAAGGATATTGTACCAGAGTATATTTCAAACAACTCTATTTTTGGGGCATTGGACAGATTAGATTAGCTGAAAGTGATCTCTCATGGCAGATTATAAGAAACAGACAAGGCGGCGAAATTTTCTCCTGCATTTAGTGCGCTCGGCTCTCTGGAAAGAAGAATTTGCTTCTTTTGAGATGCCCTCCAATGCTGTTCGCTCATTGTTTCGATTAGCGAAGGAACAAACTGTTGAAGGGTTGGTGAGTGAGAGTTTGATGAGAAACAATGTCCGTCTGCCCAAAGAAGATGCTTTTCAGGTTTATAAAATCAATCGGGATGTTACAGAAAGTAATGCGATTATCAACAAAGCTCTCTCAGAATTATGTGTGTTGTTGAGTGAAAATCATGTAAAATTTGTCGTAGTCAAAGGGCAGACCATTGCGGCTTTGTATCGTGTCCCAGAGATGCGAACCCCAGGCGATATTGATTTCTATTGTGATGAGCAGAATTTCCAAAAAGCAAAAGATGTGATAGCTAAGAATTGGCATGTTGAATATGAAGATGATACAGAATCCGAGCAACATGTTGCCTTTTCATATAAAG
>Ga0256405_10010912_pt1 | contig 11783 bp, 6 predicted proteins | sample RumenRJG_02DNA_FD_189096 | JGI IMG/M metagenome (GOLD analysis project Ga0256405, IMG submission 189096) | Bovine rumen microbial communities from Lethbridge, Alberta, Canada - RJG_02 | ecosystem: Host-associated > Mammals > Digestive system > Stomach > Rumen | place: Canada: Alberta | collected...
AACAACACCCTTTTCGTCTTCTATTTGATGATGATAACCAATATATGTTTCAGTATGTCCCATAATATCAGCATCACATGAACCCGCAAAAGAGTTAAATACACGGCCATTACCCAAGTTTACAACTGTATTTCCTACAATAAGCCCCTCATAACTTCCACCATATAAGAATTCACATTCTGGCATATTTGAATTATAATCAGAACCCAACGAAACACCAGGCGCAGCACCTTTCAAATTTACATGGCAACTATATGCTGGATTGTATTTATATGTTTTGTTATTATGCTCATATGTCAAAGCATCATCTCCATCATTTGATTTGCCGATAACACCCTCTTCACTTCCACCAAATACTTGGAAAGCATAACCTCTATTCATATTCACAGTAGTACTTCCCCAAATCTCTGTATCAACACCTTTTCCACCACCGAAAATATTCAGTGACTTACCAAAAACATCCATACCTTGTTGATTTAGAACAACACCTGTTCTACGTTGTAAGATATGGTAGTGTTCATCTGTGTACCCCAATGCAATATTATGATAAAGGCTGTCTTCACCATTAGTGCTATTTACAGCAACCTTATCAAAAATTTTTTCACGGTCAATAATTGATGAGTTAATGTTTATAGTTACATTTCCATTCACAACTCCACTTGTGTAACAACCTCCGTAAATATTACCACCAACCAATCGACGATTCATATCATTTTCATTGGCATGTATAGGATTATCAACAGAAGTTGGTCTTTCGTTTTCTGTTATGGGCTTTACTGGAGTATCACCAATATATGTATTCCATTCCAAATAGCGATGGCCGTCTGAACTATCAATAGTCCAACGCTTTGGCTCAACTGTCAAACCAGAAAGATTGAGTTCAAGTTTATCACCTATTGGCTGATTAGTTTGTTCTGCATCATATCCCTCATAATCACCTATAAGCCCACCTATATATTCAGCATTATATAATTCTGTAGCTTTAACTTTGGCATTGTTACAACCACCAACCAACTTATCATAGATGATCACTTCATGATTAAAATCAACAGTTATCTTTCCTGGAACAAGAATACTACCCACATTACCACCACAATAGAATGAACCGAATAGGGTAGAGTAGGGAATATAATCGTTAGGATCACCACGTCCTGTTGACTCAAACAGAACATTTGGCTTTACCTTCATGGCACAGCCCTCCATATATTTGGCAAAGGTAGTAGCATCTGTCAACTTCATTTTACTGAAATTGGTGACAGTGCCATCTGGTGCGACTTTTGTGCTGGCTAATGTACGTAATACGCCTTCACCTCTACCGGTAACAGCATCCTCAGCCTCATTATATTTGATCATATTCTCACCATTGTTGCCAAGGAATACTTTATCAATAGTTACATATGAACCAATTTTTAAATGGGTAGAACTCTCTTGTCCTGAAGCAGACACATTTCTATTAGTCTGTGTGCGCAAAGAAGCACTGTTTCCACCTACATAGAGAGCTCCTTCTACAACAACAGGCTTTGCCTCTGTACCTTTGACAAGTATAGATACTGTCTCTGCATTTGGTCGGAATATATTTAGGGCCTCGGCAGACTGCAAACCTGTAAATTGATCACCTTCAAGACCTAAAATTCTATTTGGATCGTAGTATAAATCATGCCATCTTGGATCCGTAGCTAATTTGGCATTGTCAGTATAAGCATAAGAACCATTTCCGCCACCATATACATTACCATGGATAGTCGTAAAGATACCTACTGTATTACCACCATATACATTTCCTGAAATGTCGTTTCCTCCATAAACATTATTCACATCTCCTCCCAGGATTCTTACGCGTGCAGCATAACCACCTGGAATATTTCCAGGATTATCACTAGGATCTAATTGTATATCGGCATATGGTACAGGACGATTATCGTCATTATCATACAGAGGGAGTACATCTGCTTTTCTACAACCACCATATACGTTATCAATCTTCATTCCTGAGCCTTCTACTTGCAGCAGAAGTCCTTCGTGGCTTGTCATACGTCCTTCGTTACCACCACCATAAAGGTCACGAACAGCACCCCTTTGCAGATTCCACCTTGGACGAATAGCCATATCGGCTTTGTTGTTGCCACCAAATAGACGACCTATCTGATAAGCATCACTATTTGGGTAAGAAAAAGTAGTATTAATGCCCATCAAATTTTCCAAACGGGTATTGTGCAACAATTCACCTGTAGTATCTGCATGTGGATTAGTTATATCTTTAATACTATAAACAACATTACTTGGATTGTCAAGATATACCATGGTTCTATCGGTTATCGTGGCATTGTTACCTCCACCATATGCATACACGATAGAACCACCCATAATTTCAAGATACGTCTTTTTTAATGCAGGCGCAAATAAATCGTCTGTTGTTGAGATTATAGGTGCCTTTCCTGCGTTATATGCTTCTTCAGATTCATAAACATTATGATTCTCATCAACATCTTTATAGTAATACTCACCATTTCCTCCACCAAAAAGTTGACCAATATATATAGGTTTATTACCAGGCAATACATCACCTGCTTTTATCTTTACATCATCGGTAGTTTTATTAAAGAGTGGATCAGCAGCATGTGCAGCAGCAATCTCCTCTGCCGTATATTTAATATCCTCTGTTGCTGTCTTGCTCGATATGCGTACAAAAGCATTCCAAGAACCATCAATGTTATTCTCAGCTGCTTTTGTTAACGATGCAGGCAAATCAAATGTTCTTAGATTAGTACCTATTGTACCAGCTATATCATTACCACCATATACATAGTTTATCAAGATGTAATTTGATGCATGTTCACCATCAATGTTGACATAAGAATTACCAGCAACATTTGCAATACGTGCACCACCATATACTTTATTCAAGTCACCAGCTCTCACAGTGACCGAAGTACTGCCACCGACATTACCTTCATTACCTCCTCCATATATATTTCCTCCAACAATTATCTGTGCTTTTGATGACGACACAGAAAAGAACACGAGCAACAGTATTACAAGTTTTCCGAACGTGCTCGTTAAAGTATTATTTATAGTGTGTAATGATAACATATTCATTCTATTGTCATTATAGGGTTATTTAGATCATCATCCGATAAATTATATAAATAAGTCGGAGCTATAGTAATAGTTAGTCTTTTCTTTATTCCATGATCCATACCTGCTACCTTTAATCTATTTGTTGCAGTACAGTTATGACGCAGAATTTCTGTTTCACTTGTATTATATACATCGTATGTACAAGTAAGAGTGAGATTATTACCATCTGCATCAAAAGTACAAGGAGCACAATTTATAGGACCATACACTACATCGTTAGCTGTCGTAGTAAGTAGCACATCGGAATCTGTGCTTTTCAATATTTCCAGCGATTCAGTGTCGCCACTATCAGCGTCTGTGTTCTTAGAATATACAACTGTGTTTGCCCCTAAACTATTTCCTGTTCTAAATTTAATAGTAGCATTCACTTTCTCACCATACGTAGAATTTAGAGTGATAGTCTTTATCTTTATATGTCTAAGCATATTATATTCTTCATCAACATTAAACTGGAGTATAAGCTGACTATATAGATGGTCCATAAGAAGATTTACATAGTTCTCGTTATTTAGACCTGATAAGAAACTGTAATTTCCTTCTATAGGCTCTGTATAGGCTTCGACAGTCTGTGTGGCATCTACTTTCTGAACTCCAACAACAACACATATATCATCATTAGGAAACATTGGCAATCCTTCAAGAACAACATCTGCTCCTGAAGCATAGCTTCCGCCATTAGATGGCTTTGATATTGTTTTGTTTTTAGCAATATCACTTGGCATAAAGCCATATATGTAATATTGAGTATTCTCACCTACATGCACACTATTGTTATCATTTGTCCAACCTGTACTGAATGTTCCTTCTGAGAATTTTTCATCCTCTGTCATAACATATAGTTTTATAGAACCTTCTGTGACGTGAGTTATATCTCCTGATACACGCGACACAGATGATATATGAAGAGAACTGCCATGATTTTCTGCTATGACATCTCCCTCAGAACAAGCTGTCAACAACACTATAAGTGACATCATTATGCCGCTCAACAATCCTGTAATATATCCTTTGTTATAGTCCACTATAAACACATTCAATTACCAGTTATTCACTTTGGGGTTTTCCAAATCTTCTGTCCACCCCTTGACATCAACCACGTTTAACTTCAAATCACCATTTCCTAAAAAATAGCCATAGACTATCCATGAATGATTACGCGTAAAGTCACCTGCTGTAGCCATAGCAAAGCTGGCTGTCTTATCTTTGTTACCAGCTTCTGTTACTATTGTATATGCGATGGTTCCTTCAAGTTTCTTATCTGATTCTCGTAAATAGAAAGCACCTATTTGTGTGAGGTCGGGCTCACCAGGCCCGTCAGGATCTAACAATCCACTATTAATTTTGTTTTCATAAGCCTGTCCTGTTTCAGACGTGTACGCATAGGTTATAGGATTATCACAACTATATATTGTAGGTGATTCTATTACAGGAACAAGTGTAGCTTGAGGCTCATAGTCATTTTCGTCAGCTGCTTTAATACGCATTTTAACTACTGGATAAACACCATCCAAAAATAGGTATTCCGCATTTGGCAACATATTCGCCTTAAGCATTATACTTAGGTTTTTTATGGTTGGTGGGTTATTATTCGACTTGGTGAAAACAAAACGAATTTTTGAAACGGCACGCACCAATTTTACATTATTAGTTGCCACTGTATATACAGGGGGTATGCCAGATATCACCTGATTTTCCAATATACCAGACATTGGTAGTCCATTGCTGGACACAGTACTAACAGGAGCTGTTGCACCAAAATAAGCTGTGCCAATACCTGCTGATTTTAAATCGGCAAGAGTTGTTTCTTTGCTAAGTTCTGATAGTCCACAACTTTCTTTATTTGCTACAACATATATATCAACATTAGGTTTCTTTGGTAGTTCAGCAAATTGATTACTGATTTCCATTGCTATCTCTTTTTGTCCACTAAATGATAGATTATCTAAATGAATATAACCAACTCTTTTGTTTGGTAGCTCATGCTCAAATACCCACACATCAATAGTGTGTATCTTCTTCTCGGCTTCTGTAGCATCAACATAGCCAATACCTGCACGTACAACTACAGGACTATCAGGAGCGAAGAGGTATATTTTAAGCACTGGGTTTCCTTTAGGTCGTACTTCTTCATCTGTCGAAGAGCTACAATCTGTCAGAAAAAACAGTAGCAATAAACTACCCAGCAAGTATTTTATTATATTCTTTTTTTTCATTACCTTATCAATACTCTTGTATCAATTATTCCAGTCTTATAACAGTAGGAGTAACTCCTTCCCATTGTGGAGTTGTTTCTACACCTATTTCCAAGTTACTCATCAGCAAGTTAGGTGGAACATTATATGCTCTTGCAAGAGAAGAAACAGTCATGTTTACTGTAGTGATATAATCTTTAGTAAAAACCTGATCTTTATTCTCAATATTCACATTAGGATCTTCGAAGTTGTATAATGCGGGGTCCACCTTTCCAATCAAATAGAATCGTGTACCTTGATAAATAGTTCCATCTATACCTTTAAAGTCTGCACCATTATTTTGAAACTCTAATATGATATTTACATCATCTTTTTTATAGCTTTGAAAAACCAACGTATTACATCCAGGTTTCCAATCACTCTGTGCTGTAAGGTAGCTGTCTGATTCTACTTGATTATCATATATAAACTTAACATCAGCCTCAGAAACAGTACCTTGTTGTATCTCCTTAGGCTCAAATCTGTAATCTAATGGGTGTTGTCCGCACACAATTATACCCGTGAGCGGAAACGTTGTATTGTTCACTGATACATCATTACCGTCTGCATCCTTTAGTGTTGCTGATAGTGCCTTGATGTTTACTTTTAATAGAGCTACAGCATACTGAACAGGATTGGTAATAACAACTGTTTTAGTATTAAGCGTAACAGATGTTTTGTTGAATGAATGGATAGCTAAAACTTTGTCCCATGCTGTTCCTGATGCATCTGATACAACATCATTATATGTTGTAGATAAATCAACTATTTCATCAGATGTTTTTATTTCGCTGGCACCAAAGAAATAGAGTGGGGCAGGATAAGTAAATCGAGCCATGGAATTAATATTGTCAAGTGTTGTCGCACGAATTTGGGGTACAAACTTCTTGACTGTCTCATCACCCACTTTAACGTCAGCCCAACGAAGTATAGCAGCGCCGTCTGGCAACTCTAAATTGCGTGGGTATCTGTAAGAGCTCATTGCCTCTAATTTCTCTGCAGCAACTGCATCAACTGCATCCAAAACAGCAGAATATCCATTGTTCTGCAGCTCATGGATACCTGTCCTAATCGCCTCAATCCATTTTTTCAGGTTTGCTGTCGAACCAGGAAGTGGCTTCCCATCGTTAGTAAATTTATTAAATAGCTCTTTTAAATCAGAATCCAATGAGTTATTCCATCCTCCTGCTTCGGCAATGGCAGTCATATAGTCTGCAAGAGTTTGTGCCTCGGCAGGTGCATTACTGATATCTGGATATATTTGTTCAAGATTGAAAGAAACATCCTCTTGATAGTCATTAATATCATTTATGTTTTCTGGGATATTCTCAATAATGCTGCCATTATACATTTTAGAACTGGCGGTTACAGTAGCAGGTTTACTTGCAACGTTACCATATATCAGAAAACCATTAACTCCTATGTTTAAACTGCAAAAATTAGAATAATAAAACCGTGAATTGGGGTTTTCCTTGCTTATTGGTTCCTTCCAAGTCACATCTATCTGTGCAGGATCATTATTAATTAGTGGTATAAACCGCATAGATCTTGGAGAGCGCAGAGTTGTTTCTGTACTCGCTATCACATCAGAGCTCATACGTGACAAACTACCTTTATGGTGCGGAGATAGGACGCATGCCATTTTAACGTTGACATGTTCATCTTTTGTGATGTTCTCATCAACATTATTACAACCTACTGACAAAATTGTTGTTGCAAGCAGCACTCCAATTATTTTATTGTCACTATTCATATTACAATTCTGGATTGTATGTTCCACCTTTTTTCCAATCGAGAGTAACACTTATACCTACATTTGGCGTTTCACTCTCTATCTGTCCATTCTCACCAACACGAGCCTTGATTATTTTCAACTGACCTGCACGTAATGGTTCTTTTATGTGCAGCACAGTTTCTGTTGTTGTGTTGTCATCCATCAACTGATATATACGGAATTCCCACAATGTCTCTTCTCCTGGATTTGTAATAAAAGGTTCTGTTGTTTCTATCACAGAACGTGATTTTGCTCCTGGATTAAACGATGGTAGATTAACCGAAACAAACCCAACGTATCTGCTATCGTTTGACATTATTCTATTTGTGCGAACAATAGGGGCAGACTTTTTATATTCATATAAGCTATCAGATACATAGAATGCGGTTGCAAAGCCTGTTGTAAACACACGCATATTGCTTATATCGTGTCCTTGCGGGTCAATCATCAAAACAGCCGAACAATTTGCCATATATAACCTAACATTAAATGTTTGATCAATACCTTCTATCATCTCCATCATCTGTCTGGCTGTAAATAATCCTGTATTTTGTGATTCTATTGTATCAGAAGCCACCTGATGAAGTGACGACATATGACATTTATCAGCATTTTCCTGTTTTATCACTGAGTTATCGTCTATATTAGCTAAAGCCAAATGCATATACTTACGACGTGGAATGAATAGTGTGTAACTATGCTCTGAGTCGTTCATAATGTGCTTATCGTGATATAATAGGGTAGAGTCACCTGTGACACCATAAAAAGAGAGGTTGACATCTTTAGCAAAATCGGTGAAAATAGTACTCAAATGACTTTTCAACATCTCTGCAAATGATTCATCTGCATGTGTGTCTAACTGTGTGTGTATCTCAGTAGAAATATTAGTTATCAACTGCAACTCGTAGTTAATTTTAGTTTGCTCACCACAGTCGTCCTGATTCTCATCTATCATAGAACATCCTGTGAGGACTATTGCAAAGATAGCCCCCACAAGATAATATGCTATGTTCTGTTTAAGTATCAATGTCTCGTAGTGTTATTCACCAATATTTACATTAAATGTCAAACCGGCTTTCCATGCCAAGTCAACAGAAATACCAAAGAGCATCTGTATAGAACGCAAGTCAGGAATTGTTGAATAGGCATTTTTCAAACAGTTCTTTTGAAGCGTGAATGTTGCAACTGTTTTTGCATCACGTATGAACACACGATTGACATTGTATCCAGTGTCTGTTGTATCAAAACTCTTATGGTCTGCCCATGTTATATCACCTCCATCCGCTGGGTTAAGAGAGCCTATAAGATAAAATTTCTGACCGCTCTTTATTTTACCACTTGCACCATAGAAATCCTTATCAGCTGTCATTTCAAAGGCAATATTCACAGATGACTGAGTACTCTCTGTTGTGTAATTATCCATAACAAGTGTATAATTTGTTTCACCTGCTGTGTTCAGAACCTTTCCAGCATTAGAAATCTTGTCGTAGATAACCTTAGATGCATTATTTGCCAATGGCAAATAATCGTATCTTGAATTTGCTGGCTGACCGCCAATCAACATACCATGAACTTTAAGTGTGATAGTCTTATCGGCTGAGCTTCCATCAAAAACGTTATTGGAAATACTTCCACCTGAAACAACTGAAGCGTTGTCAACAAGTGCATCTTCTGTTGATGTACCCACACCTGCTCCTAATTTAATTGTTGATAGCAACTGAGCGGCACCATAAGTAATATTCTCCTTCATGGCAACAGCACGTGTTGCTGCAGAAACAGGAGTGGAAGTCCAACCTGACCAGTTTCCTTCAGTTATCCAATCTGTTGAATTTGTAGGATAATCAGATGTGTTCTTACCCACATTTGTCTGCCAAAGTGCAGAGTTACAATAATAGGTCAACTGAGATGGATAAGTGAAATTATCAAATGCAGTAGAAACTGTAGCTGTACCCATTTGGCCGTTATTAACGAAAGCAAAACCATTCTCATTGCTATATGTAATTACAGCAGAACCTGTAGGAAGATTGAGTGATTCAGGAAAACTACTGGTAATGAATTCTGCACCAACACCTTCAGACTTATAGTTGTTATTCCATGTATATTCATAAGGTGAGTTGCTACCAGCCTTTGTAACATCGAAATATTCTGCAATCTTATCAAGAATCTTTTCAGCCAAAGCCTTAGCCTGAACATCACTTTCGTTTTTATAAACATCTTTTACAGATGCATATAAATCACTTACCATATTCAATATAGCAGAGCTTGAGCCTTGACGAACATCACCACCCTGTGCCTGATTGGTAAACTGATTGAAAGCATTACCCAGAGCTTTCATATGTACATTAGTAGTGTTAGATAAAGACGCCCATGTGTTTGTATCATCTATCTTTGCATCTTTAATACCATTTAGGATGCTAAGCAACTTAGCCTGACGTGTTGTTATTTCTGATTCTGACGAAACAATAGGTTCCAAAGAGAATTTTATGTCAGTATCAGCAGATGGACTTGTCAAAACTGTAGATGCTGTTGATAGGTTATTTGTCAATGAGCCTTTAGCAAACTTGTCACCAACACTACTGAGAGCAGTTGCATAAAACAGGAAGTTACTTGTACCCACTGGTATATACATTGTATATACCTTACTTGAGCTATTGGTAAGTGTAGGGTCACCTCCATCTATAGCAGGTCCAGTATAGGAAGATAATGTTAGCTTGTTAGACGCATCCATAGTATTTACAGTGGCTGGAGCACCTGCATAACAGAATAGATTCATGTTATTAATGCCCTGGAACAAGCCCGCACCAGCGTCACCAGCAGTCATACGAGAGCGTTCGCCTGGTTGCGTAACATTGATAACAAACTCCGTTTTGACCGCATTTGTTACAGGGTCATAATTCGGATTATTTTCCACATCATCATTTGATGAGCAAGCAGTGAATGAAACTGCACTTACGAGTACTGTCGTACTGAGTAAAGAAAACTTAAACATTTTTTTCATCTTATATAAATTCTTGAATCATTGTTTCTTTATAATATTTATGTTTTGCATTGCTGCTGTATCGCCATGAGAAGCAGCACGTTGCAAGCATTCCATTGCTTCTGTATGTTGACCACAGAGCCAAAGCGCTACACCTAAAGCATTTTGGGCTCTTTCATCATCACGAACGTTAGACAGCAAACGCAAAGCCTCATGATGACAATCACTACAGTCGGTAGTAAGCAGTTCGCTTGCCTCATTTATAATTTGTGCATTTTTATCAGGTACATCATCATAGTATATCTTGATTAAACCTGAATAACGCTGCTCTTTTAGCATACGATTACGAATAAATTCCCAAGTACGTCCTCCATCCAACCTACGTAAACGTTTTTCGCGAAGCTTGCTATCATCTACATTATTAATAATATCAACAACTTTTTTTAAGTCGATGCCATTATCATAACCTTTTGAAATAAATCCCTGAACACTGTCGCTAAGTTCCATCCAAGCCTCGCCAGCACCTACAGTTTCAAAAATTGAATCTGCAACATTCACCTCTTGCTGGATATAATGTTGTAACGCCTGTGCACGGCTTACAGAAAGTTTCTGGTTATATACGGGATTTCCTTCTACAGATGCGAAGCCAACAATTTGTATTTTTCTAATTATACAACTTGTGTCGGCTATCATATTGCGAGTGAGGTCAACAATACGCTTTAATGTCTGCAAATTGTTGCGATAGGCGGGATACAACTTTGAGTTTCCGACACCAAAATAAACAAATAAACCTTTTATGTTCTTAGTTTGAGGTGTATTTAGGTATGGAGTATAATTTGAATACGACTCTACAAAGTCGGTATCATTTTTTAACTGTAGCTGGAATCTACGTTCAGGAACGTAAGACAAAACAGGTTCAAATCGCTTTTCTGCTTCATTAGACATACTAATCTCTGGGATAGACGACATATCAGCCTCTGAAGACATTACTGCACGACCAGGAATATTATATACAATGCTCAGGCCTAACTGAGGCAAAATAAAGAATTGATTTTTGTTGCCAATCTTTGTGCCACAATGTTCACATTTATATCTATTGAAACTTGTATAGCCCAAAGCTGCACCAGCAAAAGCTTCCAAATTCCAAAAACGTCCTAAAGGCCATGAATAGCCGTAATATGCTCCAATAGCACCAAGATCGCCTTGACGACGCTCATTACGAACAGATTTCCATAGGCCGAAAGGGAATGTAACGCCACCAACATTATAGTGACTATAAATAAGATTAAAGCCAAAGAAATGATGCACATTAACCGAATCAGACCAATAACGAATATCAGGAGAAATCAACAAATGTTTCCACTTACGTACTGCTTGATTGTCTGTAGGCCAAGGATTAAAGCCAGCAGTAAGCCCCATAGACCAATGCTGCGATAAACCAACACCAATACGAAAATTAGGTGTCAATGACGCATCATAAAGCAAATTATTGCTTAGCGTCAGGTGTTGGGCTGTCGCTAAATGCGTACTGAATAACAGTATGAATAATATTTTTAAACGGTTAATTGGTTTCATCGTTGCGTGTTTAATGTATATACTTGAATAAGTATAGCAACAAAATTATATAAAATTGTCAAATAGATTACTTATGCACGTGACTACC
>Ga0256405_10010915_pt1 | contig 11778 bp, 11 predicted proteins | sample RumenRJG_02DNA_FD_189096 | JGI IMG/M metagenome (GOLD analysis project Ga0256405, IMG submission 189096) | Bovine rumen microbial communities from Lethbridge, Alberta, Canada - RJG_02 | ecosystem: Host-associated > Mammals > Digestive system > Stomach > Rumen | place: Canada: Alberta...
ATCTATTTTGGAACTGCAACACTGCAACGCTGCAACAACCGCAACATTGACGCTTGTCTTTTCCTAAGAAAGTTTACTTTTCCCTGTTCAGATTTGGAACTTCCAAAGTTATTTTGTACTTTTGTACTCGTAAATCTAAGGCAATGAAGCAATACGCATACCATGCTATAGCCTCCACGATACCGTCCAGGAATCTTTTAGGGGGGGTAATTCTTTGATTATCAAAGAGTTACAGAGACTTCACGTATTTACTCATATTTCTTTACTGACAGCTGCTTTCCTGCTTGCATTGTGCGAGTGGGCAGGCCTGTACTGTGATGAATTTAAGATAATCCGGGCTTGGAGAAGCTCGAGTAATAGGGGAGTGTGATGTAAGGCTCCCCATGTTTTTTCACATAAATAGTTACACATAGCCTTACGTGATAAGGCATAGTGTAAAATCTGTTTTGCCTTGCCTCCTGCGAAGGCCGCAAGGTTTTTTACAAAACAACGAACACGGATTACACGAATCTATCGGATTTTCTTGAACAGAAATTACCAAAAATTGGACATTAATTACATGTTAAGATAAAAGAGACGATGAAACGAAAGAACCCATACTTCAGTGAAGACCGGCAGGCGATGCGCATTGCCGCCCGTCACGGCTTGACCTACGAGTACAAGTTGGCTCGGAGGAATAACCTCACACCTGCAGAGGCGCTGGAGGATTGGGATATGCTCTACCCAGAGGACTATAAGTTGTTTGAAGAATAAAGTAAGAGATATATGGCAATACTGACAGTTTATACCAAGCTTTTAGACAAGACACTGGAAGGTGCACGTATCATCGATATGGGTAGCACCAAATCATGTGAGTGTTTTGTGCTGCCTCGCGACAAGGTGGCAGAGGTAGCTAAGAAGCAGCCCCACCTTCAGCAGTATGGTTTCTACATTTTACTTGGTAGAGATAAGAACCTGAAACGTATGGCCTATATCGGGCAGACCAATGATTTCACAAACCGAGTGAATGACCACAAACAGAAGAAAGACTTCTGGGACACGGCACTTGTCTTTGTGTCAAAGTCTGACGAGATTTTCCCAAGCGAAGCACTCTATCTGGAGTATCTGGGCTGGAAGGCTGCCAAGGAAGCAGGCAACTATATCATCGAAAACTCAAAAGATATCAACGAGCCACACCTCTCTGCCGACAAGCAGAACGAGATGGAGCTGTTCTTTGAGGATATTCAGTTCCTCACCCGCTTCTATGGGTGCAGCGTTTTCGATGAACCCGAGAAACCTATTGAGCCAGAGGTGTGCTTTGAGTTTAAGCTGTATAAGCCTCAAAACGGATTATTGGCAACTTTGAAGTTCTATCGCCAAAGTCAGCGATATGTCATTAAGGCAGGAAGCACTATTGCCATTGAATCGAAAAGCTGTTCCAAGTCGATAAGAGAATTCCGTGAGCAGGTGATGGCAAACAAAAAATTGAGTCAAAAAGATGGCAATCTCTACACCTTGCTTCAGGATATAGAGATTCCAGAGTCCTCATGTTCTCCTTCGGGAGCTGCTTCTTTCTGCACAGGTACTGCTATGCAGGGTACAGAGGCATGGGTAGAAGATAATCAATACAGGTATCCCTCTGAATGGTGGAAAGACCCCAGCGTGGTACTTTGAAAATAAAATAGGTAATATAAAATAATGGCAAATAGAAAAGAACAAACAGAGTTGTTTAAGACCATTTGGGCAATAGCCAACGATTTGCGTGGTGCTGTTGACGGATGGACTTTTAAGGCTTACGTACTTGGAGCAATATTCTATAGATATATCTCTGAGGACATCTGCCAATATGTAGCTGAACTTCAAGCTGCAGCAGGCGTACCTGATTTTGATTACTCAGCAATGAGTGATGAAGAAGCCGAGACAGCTCACGAGATGATAGTAGATGAGAAGGGCTATTTTATCCTGCCCTCTCAACTTTTTAAGAATGTGTTGAAGACAGCAGACGATGACGAGAACCTGAATGAGCATCTTGGCAAAATATTCAGAGCCATCGAAAGTTCGCCAGGCGACAAGCCCTCGAAAGAGAAGATTGCAGGACTGTTTAGTGACTTCGCTGTTGACAACACCATGATTGGTAACACCGTTGGTATCCGTAACAAGTTGTTGGCAAAGTTGCTGAAGCGAGTGGACGAAATGGATTTGAGCCAGCACTTGGAGGATAACCACAACGATACTTTTGGCGATGCCTACGAATTTCTGATGAAGATGTATGCCTCGAAAGCAGGTAAAAGTGGTGGTGAATTTTTCACGCCACAGGAGGTGTCAGAACTGATAGCTGAGATTGCTGCTTGGGGTACTGAGGACATCAAGCGCGTATATGACCCAGCTTGTGGCAGTGGCTCGCTGTTACTGAAGTTCCAAAAGATTCATGGGCGCAACTTGGAAGGTTTGAAGTTTTATGGTCAAGAGATAAACCCCACCACCTTCAACCTTTGTCGTAGCAACATGTTCCTGCATCATGTGAACTACAACGACTTTGATATTCGTCTTAATGATACGCTACTCCATCCAGAGCATATTGATATGGTGAAGGATGGAAAGGGCTGTTTCGACTGCATCGTAAGCAATCCTCCTTTCGCATTAAAATGGGTGGGTAAGGAAAACCCGTTGCTGATGAACGACCCTCGTTATGCAGATGCAGGTGTATTAGCGCCTGCAAGCGCAGCTGACTTGGCATTTGTACTCCACATGTATTATCATCTAAAAGATACTGGGTGTTGTGCTATAGTAGAATTCCCAGGTGTACTTTATCGTGGTGGTGCGGAAAAGAAGATAAGAGAGTATTTACTGAAAGAGAATGCTATAGATGCCATTATTCAGATGCCTGCAAATCTTTTCTTCGGTGTTAGTATTGCTACTTGCATTATTGTTTTGAAGAAACAGGGTCGCCGTGCAGGTGATGACAAAGTGTTGTTTATTGACGCAAGTCGCGAGTATGTAAAAGATGGCAACAGTAACTATCTTTCTGAGGAGAATCAGTTGAACATATTCAATTATTACAAGAAGCGTGAGGATCTACAGTATATCAGCAAACTTGTTTCAACTGAAGATATATTAGCTAATGAATGTAATCTAAATGTATCTGCCTATGTAGAGCAGGAGGATATGAGGGAGGCTATAGATATTGATGTTGTGAACGAACTACTAAACAATCCAGATAACGGAATAGTGGTTGAAGTAAATCGGCTGAGAGCTCAAGTGGAAGTTATAATTAAGGAATTGAGATAGAAGGACTATGCTAGAGTGGAAATCAATTGGTGAACTAATTAAATATCTTCCTGGCGGTGCCCTGAAAAGGGATGATGTCAAGGATACAGGATTGTATCCTGTAATGAATGGTGGTATTGATTACTCAGGCTATTATGATGACTTTAATTATGACGAAAATGTCCTGACAATTTCACATTGGGGGAGTTCTGCTAGCCATGTTCATCGTCACTATGGAAAGTTTTGGGCTAATAATGCCTGTTGGGTTTTTGTCCCTCAAAACCCTACAGAGTGCAGTTTGCTTTATCTTTACTATACACTCAAGAACAACGAGAGTAAAATGATGAAAACTATTTGCTTTGGTGGAGCAACACCCAACCTAAATAGAGCATTATTTGAAAAGCAGAAAATTCCTGTACCTTCGTTCTCTGAGCAGCAAATTATAGTAGAGAAACTCAATGTCTTCACAGCTCTCCTTAACAAAATAGACAAAGAAATCGGATTACGGAAACAGCAATACGATTATTATTGCAACCGACTTCTTAAACTTGAAGGAAAAGATGTCGATTATTATACTATGGGCGAACTCTTCACTTTCAAAAATGGATTAAGTAAAGGCAAGGAGTACTTTGGAAAGGGTAAACCTATCATTATGTTTTCGAATGTTTTCAATTCTAGAAGTATATATTCTTCTATGGTAACGAGTAAGGTTGACATCACTGATGGCGAATTAAAAAGAATTAATGCAAAAGTTGGCGATGTTTTTTTTACCAGAACGTCTGAAACGCGGGAAGATGTGGGATATGCATCAGTATTAATTGAAGAAATAAAAGATTGTACCTATGCTGGGTTTTTGATTAGGGCTCGTCCCATAACAGACAAATTATTACCAGGTTATTGTAAATATTGTTTTTCTACGCCGCAAATAAGAGCATCTATTGTAAGTAACAGTTCTTTTACTACAAGAGCATCATTAACAGGTGGTGGATTAAGTAATATATCTATGCCTATACCGGCCCTTAGTGAACAGAGATCCATTGTTGAAAAGCTCGATGCTTTCACCACTCTAATTTCCAAGCTTCAGGAGGAGCGTGACCTTCGCCAGAAGCAGTATGAATATTATCGCGAGAAACTTCTAACATTTGAATGATATGGAACTTTTAGTTATCGGAATAATCATTGTCGTCTGTGTTTTGATTTTTGGAAAAGCAGACACGAAAAAGTCTATGCTTAATAGTGTTGGTCTCGATTTAAGCGAAAATGCTTATGATACGAACAAGAGAATTGAATTTGAAAGGTATTGCAAGAAAGCCATGAAGACTGCTGTAGAAAAATATAATGTTTCAGGTAAGAATGAAAAAGAGTTTGCTGACTTATTAGAAGATACATTATATCTGTCTCTACATGAACGCAATTATGATCCAATAGATTACGATGATGACGGTTTCCCCTCTTCTCGTCAAAAATTTAGCCTACCCATTCTTGACCACTATATAAGATTTGCCCATGAAGTTATTGAAAGACGAATTTATGCCATAAAAAATGATGATGCTCCATCAACACCATCCCATTATGACTTTACAAATAATAAAGACATTAAGAAATACATTGATTGGGTGTGGGATAAGTATCAGTATCCTTGGCCTTCTAATTGGTTGCAAAAAGATAATAGGTAGCTTATGGAAAAGTATGTTCATATAGCCGATGAAGGTGCGATGATTGTAATGGGGCGCTATGAGCAGTCCCAGCAGGAGCAGAGTGCCTACCAAAGTGAGCAGGCATTGGAGGAGAGTTTCATAGCCAAACTGGTTTCTCAGGGCTATGAACGTCTGCACATCAACAGCGAGGCAGACATGCTAAATAACCTGCGCCTACAACTGGAGTTGCTGAATGAAATCAAACTCAGCGACAGCGAATGGCAACGCCTGAAGGTGATGCTACTTGGTGAACAGATGTCGATAGAAGACAAGACGGAAATCATTCAGCATAATAATATCCTTAGTTTGCCGATGGATAACGGCGAGAACAGGAACATCTGCATCATAGACAGAAAGAACATACACAGGAACCGCCCCCTGCAAGTGCTGAATCAGTTTGAGGAGAACGAGGGAGCACACAAGACCCGCTACGATGTAACAATACTCGTAAACGGATTGCCGCTGGTACACATAGAACTGAAACGCAGGGGTGTACCTATCAAGGAGGCATTCAACCAAATAAACCGCTATCAGCGTAATTCGTTCTGGGCAGGATGCGGTCTTTATGACTATGCACAGATATTCATTATCTCCAACGGCACAGAAACGAAATACTACAGCAACACTACCCGCTATGCACATGTGCAGGAAATGGGAAGTGTACGCAAAGCCAGCAGTAAGAGGGAAAGCAACTCCTTTGAGTTTACCAGCTATTGGACGGATACAGACAACAATCGCGTTGCAGAGCTGATAGATTTTGCAGAAAGATTCCTAAACCGCAAGATGCTGCTCTATACGCTGACTCGCTATTGTGTATTTACCGTAGATAAGAATCTGATGGTGATGCGCCCCTATCAGATAGCAGCAACAGAGGCTATCTTGCGCCGTGTTAATCAGGCCCTGAATAATCGCAGTTGGCTGGGTACTCCACAAGCAGGTGGATATATCTGGCATACTACTGGCTCCGGTAAGACGCTGACATCATTTAAAACGGCACAACTTGCCTCAATGGATGAGAGAGTGAAGAAGGTGCTCTTTGTGGTAGATAGGAAAGACTTGGACTATCAGACCATGAAGGAGTACGACAACTTTGAGAAGGATTGTGCGAACTCTAACAGCAGTAGTCGCATATTGCTGAAACAGCTGAAAGACAAGGAATGTCGTATTATCATTACCACCATACAGAAGTTGGCAAACCTGATGAAGCCAACAATACTGGGTAAGGATGAACAACTGCAGGAGGTGATGAAGCAAGAGGTGGTAATTATCTTCGATGAATGCCACAGAAGCCAATTTGGCGATATGCAGAAAATGATACGCCGTAGCTTTAAGAAATACATGATGTTTGGTTTTACTGGCACCCCCATCTTTGCAGAGAATGCAGGAACCAGTGCAGACCCCAAGCTGAGAACAACGGCACAGGTGTTTGGAGGTGAACCCGACGAAAGAGGTAATCACACCCGTGCCTTGCATACCTACACCATCATCAATGCCATCAATGACCAGAATGTCTTGAAGTTCAAGGTGGACTACATCAAGACGATGAAGATGAAGGATGATGCCAAGTCGAAAGATGTGTGGGGTATTGATACCAATGAGGCTTGGCGCGATGAGAAGCGTATCAGCCTTGTTGCGAAATACATATTAGACCACTTTGACGAAAAGACAAAGCAGGCCGACATCTACGGCATGAGCCATCTGAAGAATGTGGCAGAGATGGTGCATAAGGGTAAGAAAGCAAAAGCCCAGCGCACTCAGAAACTACAGACAAGAGGCTTTAACTCCATTTTGGCTACAGACTCTATACCTACTGCCATAGCCTACTACAAGGAACTGACCAAGCAGATGGAAGACTTGGAGGAAACTCAAAAGCGAACCATTGCCATGATCTATACCTACGCTGCCAATGAAGCAGAGGATGAAACAGGTACACTGGAAGATGAGAATCCTGAAAACGTAGGCGAATTGGAAGGCGATAGCCGCGAGGCATTGGAGACTGCCATCAAGAAATATAATGAAACCTTTGGCACGAACTATTCTACCGACGGCGATAAGTTCCAGTCTTATTATAAAGATGTATCGCTTCGCATGAAGGATAAGCAGATAGACATCCTGATTGTGGTGGGTATGTTCCTGACAGGTTTCGATGCCAAAACGCTGAACACACTTTGGGTAGATAAGAACCTGAAGATGCACGGACTGCTACAGGCTTTCAGCAGAACGAACCGCATACTGAATGCTGTCAAGAACTGTGGTAACATTGTCTGCTTCCGCAACCTTGAAGAGGCTACCAACAAATGCCTTGGCCTCTTTGGTGATAAGGATGCCAGCGGCATTGTGCTGATGCGTCCGTTTGAGGATTACTACTACGGCTACGATGAACTGCAAAAGGACGGTAAAACCAAGAAGCATTATCCTGGCTATGTGGAGCTGGTGAAGATGCTATTGGAAAAGTTCCCGTTGAATAAGATGAAGGACTTAGCCAGCGAGAAAGAACGCAAGGAGTTTATCAAGCTAATGGGTGCCGTGCTGAAGATGCAGAACCTGCTAACCAGCTTTGATGAGTTTACAATGGATAAGGTGAAGGTGAGTGAAGAGCTGAACTTCAACGAGTTCATGATGCAAGATTATCTGGGGTGGTATAACTCTCACTACGAGAAGTACAAGCAGGAACGTGAAGAAAAGGGTGGTAAGAGCGAGACAATAGAGGATGAAGTGGTTTATGAGCTGGAACTGGTAAAACAGGTCAGCATAGGCATTGACTACATTCTGGCTCTTGTGGCCCAATACCACCAGTCTAACTGCATGGATGCAAGTATCAAGGTGAAGATTGAGAAAGCCCTGGATGCAAGCCCCGACTTGAAGGACAAGAAAGAACTGGTAGAGAAATTCATTGCCAGACAAACTCCCAACGGAGAGAACATTCTCGACAAGTGGGAGGAATACATCATAGAACAACGTAAGCAGGAGCTGGAACAGATCATTTCCGATGAGAACCTGAAGGGTGAAGAGACGCTGCACTTCATGCAGCAATCTTTCGAGGACGGGTTTGTGACAACCAGCGGACTTGCTGTTACCAAGCTGCTGCCTCCGATGCCTCTCTTCGGAGCAGGTGCCGGTAAAAGAGCAGAGAAGAAAAAGAGCGTCATCGAGAAATTGGAGGCGTTCTTCAAGAAGTATTTTAACTTAATTGAGACGAAAGATATAGAATAAGGATATAGATTACATATAATAAGGAAAGAGCAACCCGACGGCTTTTCGATGCATTCCATCAAATAGCTACAACGTCCTGAAAAGGACACCCAGAATCATTCGTGAAGAGAACGGCTGCCTGCTCGCCCCATATAAGAGGAGCGGGCATTGGCGGTATTCAGATGTCAGGAATGATGGGAGTAGCTACCTTGATGGAATGATTATTTGTATATTCAAAGGTGTCCGCGACTCTTTCTTTTCAAAATGGCAACGCAGAAAAGTAAATATTTGATATGGCTGGAAACCTTGCATAGGGAGTACACAGAGCGGACAAACATCACTTTGTTCGGGCAGCAGGCTATGCAAATAAAACTGCTGGCTGATATGTATGAGGTTAGGTGTCGTTTTGAAAAGATACTTGAAAAGTTGCAGCATGAAGCAATTGTGCTAGAAGATGACGATGTAGTTTATGAAGAGTGGTATAATCCTGAGAAATGGAAGATTACAGGCGATGAACTGGTAGATGAAGACATAACGGAAACGCTGGGTATTAGTAAAAAGGGGGCTGTGGCTCAGAGCTACGCCAATGCCCTGCTAACTCCCTTTGGCGAGAACGCCATATTTGATAACGATAAATTCAGAAACATAGTTTCGTCTCTTTACGTACTTAACTTAGTAGTGGATAATCAAAGAATAGATGTTGCCATCAATGACGAGTTAGCAGCACTACAAAAGACTCTCCTTGACATTAGCAATGCCAAGACCCGCGAGTTGACGGATGAAGAATGCGCAAAATACTTCATTGACATGAGGGACAAATATCTGAATAGTTTCCTGGTTAGAGGTAAACTAATAGCAGAGCATCAAAAATGGAGAAAAAGCCTGCTTGATATAGATATTGACGAACTGAAAGAACGGCGTGTAGAACTTCTTTTAGGTCTTTTTGAGACAGGTTTCCTTGAGGATATCAAACTACACAAGAAAGCAGATGACCCGGTGGGCTTCGATAACTATGAGTTTGAGAAATGGGAAGGCAGGATGAACGAAGCAAAGAAGTGTTTTGCGAAGCTTACCAAATTGTGCCCCTATAGTAAGGACATGATAGATTTTAGCAACAATGCCAAGATAGGTCGTTATATTATCAATGCCCATATCGGTCCTGCAATAGTGAATGGCTTCCTGGAGCAGATACAGTTGATTGCTATGGTTCAGAAAGATATGCGCAGGATGCTGAATAATGAGGATGATGTGGATGACACTGGTGATTCGCCAGTTGATGCTTTTGTGAACTGCGTGAAGCACATTATGCTGAAAGCGGAGGAAGAGAACGGAGCAGTAAAACCTCTTACGGCAAGAGGCAACGGAGGAACTTATACCTATAAAGTCAATGGTAAAGCTTTTGTGGGTGTTATGGATGTTTTGGTTGAGAAATACGAAGATAGCATAAAAGCATATTTGGATGGACTGACAGTTCAAAAGGCTAAATCCATTAAATATGTTGCACCTTTTATTGGTGCAGTTCTCGAAACTCAATTGTTTAGCCCTGCAAATATGCCAAAGAAAGACCTCGAACCAGCATTTGAAAGTGAGTACGGAAGAGGCACATCGGCAGTATCAAAAATGGCTGTTTCTAACCTCTCAGAAGAAGGAAAAACACTCATTAATACCCTTAAATCTATAGCCCCCAAATCTATAATTGCGCTGAATTGAACTTTTTTAGATTAAAAGTTATTCAGCATCACTGAAAATCAACAAGTTACATCATAGAGGAACTTGCTAAATAACTTGCCCATGTCGCAGGTTATTTAGAATATTTGCACCAGAGAATTTGAAATTCCGCAAGGGAGAAATTCTCGGGTGCTCTTTGACATACTTACATGCACAATTTCCAAACGCATACGCACCACACGCATATGCACCCATACGCACGTACCTTTTTAAAGTTTAAAGGATTTAAAAAGTTTAAGAGTAAAAATATGACTACCGAAGAGAATAGGATGATGCAGCCCGCGCAGGAATACATACGCAAGCTGCAACGGAAACGTAATGCGGGTACTGAGGACTGTATGCTCTCCAGCGACTTGGGGGGGAAGACAGGAATCACTGCCCTGGATCTGCACCACTATCTGATAGATGTGGGGTTCCTCTTTCGTGAGCGTTCAACTTACGAACTGAAGCTCTGCAAACAATATGCAGGGCTTGGATATGCTAAGACTCGTAGCCACTTCCGCTACAACTCGAAGGGCGACCTCGTAGAGACGCGCTTCCCGGTGTGGACTAAGAAGGGGCAAGAGTTCATTATTAACTTAATTAAAGGTAACATTAAACATTAAAGGATTATGCAAACAAAGATTTTAAAAGTAACAAAGAGTGGAGAGATGTTCTCCGTGAAGAGTGAAAAATCGGAAACGGGCGTGCTGAACAAGCGCAACCTGGTGCTGAAAGAACTGGGCGGGAAGTTTGAGAATGAGTACGCCGTATCGGTGCTGGGTAATGCGGCTTCGCTGGTGTTCGCTGAGGGTGATCTCGTTGCTGTGACGCTGAGGTTCCAGACGCGTGAGTACAACGGTCAGACGTTTCAGGACATCACCGTAACGGACATTTATCCACTAAAGAAGTAAATCACAACAATTTCTGAGTTCTTGTTCCGCTTCGCTCAACAAGCGCCCCTTCGGGTCGAGCGGGACGGCTGAGTGAGGGAAGGAAGTACCTTGGGTTTAAATTGTCGACAGCTAACTACACTTCACTCCCCAAAGACTCAGGCTTAACAACAATCAGAAATTATTATGAAAGCAAGAGTAACAAAATTATTCGGGAATCAAGTAATGGTCGAAGGTCTGATGACATTCGGCATGTTGGAAACAGGAATGCGCACGCTGGATTTTGAGTGCTGCGAGGATGTGGAGGCAGAGCCCTTCAAGGGGGACTTCCACGTGCAGGGTATGCGCGACGGCAACGTCTATATGCAGCAGAAGCCCAAGCGAGTGAGGAACAAGGCTATATTCCGTGATGACAATGCGTCACTTTCGCACGGGCAGGACGGCAGATACTACTTCTACTTCTCGCTCGACGAGGATCAGTTGGAGCAGTTGCCCGAGAAGCTGGTAAGGCAGGCAAGTGCGATTGCACAGAAGGTATTAAGGGAACTCATTTTGAAACAGCAGTAGAACGAATATGGTAAACTTGGTATATAAAGTGGGCGGCGAGAAACATTGCCGCCCCATTAAGAGCCTCGAAGAGCTGATGGCTGCTTGCAACACCGAGGAGAACATCCGCAACTGGAACAACTATCGCAGTACAGGTGAGGACAGGTTCAAACATGCGCTGGTACAGGTGAACTACAACTGTCAGGTGCCTGAGGGCGGTCTGCTGAAAGGTATCAAGACGGTGAGTCCTTTCTTCTTCTACGACATCGACTGTGGTAATCGTGAGGAGTGTCGCCGTATTATCAGTCAACTGCTCGAAATGAAGGATGAGCTGGGGTTGGTAGAGGTGGCTGAGTCGGCCAGTTATGGTGTTCATGCTGTAGCCCGAAGAATACCTGAACGTACTATTTTGGAGTGTCAGGTGCGTACCTCTATTTTGACGCGTACCGAAATGGATACGAATAACAAGGAGAATAATCGTGTGGTATTCCACGGGC
>Ga0256405_10010918_pt1 | contig 11777 bp, 11 predicted proteins | sample RumenRJG_02DNA_FD_189096 | JGI IMG/M metagenome (GOLD analysis project Ga0256405, IMG submission 189096) | Bovine rumen microbial communities from Lethbridge, Alberta, Canada - RJG_02 | ecosystem: Host-associated > Mammals > Digestive system > Stomach > Rumen | place: Canada: Alberta...
ACCACATTGCTCGGAATTGTCAAGCATATTTTGGTGAGAAATCACGACAGCAATAATACTATTCTGAACTCTTTTTGTGCGGAGATAACTCCGCAGGCGTATAATATCACACCGTTGCAAAGAGACGCCCTCTCTTGCAGGGCGTCTCCAGCTCTGCATATAGCATTCTCTGCAAATCAAAGATTTGCGAGACTGCTTATCTTCAAAAACAGTCCGCTGGACTGTTTTTGAATTCACCTCTTGCGGAGCGCCTGAACGTATTGCAGGGCTCTGCCTCTGGACTCCGGCAAGGGAGAGCCTCTCTTGCAACCCTTTCCACGAGCTTTCTTCTTCAGAACCGATAATCTGCTTTCGCTCACGAAAGTGATTTCAGCTGCCATAAAAAATGCTTGACAAACCCGGAGCTATCGTGTATAATAGGAGTATATTTCAAAGGCTGTGAAGAAAAGGAGTATGCACATCTGCTGATTTACAGAGAGCCGCCGTTCGGTGCAAGGCGGTATGAGGAATGTGCGGAAGTAGTTTCGGAGCCCTGCGGGTGAAATGATAGTAGTCCGCGGCGTGTCCTCACGTTACAGAGGGAGCAGTTAACGCGACTGCGCAGAGTGCGGATAGAAATATCCGAATTCAGGTGGTAACACGGACTTTTGTTCGCCCTGGACCTTAAACGGTTCAGGGCGATTTTTATTGCACGGACCGGAAATCTTAAACATAAAGGAGAACTACCAATGGCAAAAGAACTCGCAAAGGCTTACGATCCCAAGGATTTTGAGGACCGTATCTATCAGGCGTGGAACGACAAGGGATGCTTCCGCGCAGAGGCTGATCCCAAGAAAACTCCCTATACTATCGTTATCCCCCCTCCGAACATAACCGGACAGCTCCATATGGGACACGCTCTCGATGAAACTCTCCAGGATATCCTTATCCGCTGGAAGAGAATGAGCGGTTACAGCGCACTCTGGCTCCCCGGAACCGACCATGCTGCTATCGCTACTGAGGCGAAGATAGTTGAGGCTATGCGCAAGGAAGGCATAACCAAGGAGGATCTCGGACGCGAGGGCTTTATGAAGCGCGCGTGGGAGTGGAAGAAGCAGTACGGCGGACGTATCGTTGAACAGCTCAAGAAGCTCGGTTCTTCCTGTGACTGGTCAAGAGAGCGCTTTACTATGGACGAGGGCTGCTCGAAGGCTGTCAAGGAAGTATTCATCAAGTATTACGAAAAAGGTCTCATCTACCGCGGTGAGCGTATCATAAACTGGTGCCCCAAGTGCAAGACCTCACTCTCAGACGCTGAGGTTACTTACGAGGATCAGGCAGGTCATTTCTGGCACCTCCGCTACAAGATCAAGGACTCAGACGGCTATCTTGAGCTCGCTACAACACGTCCGGAAACCCTCCTCGGTGATACAGCCGTTGCTGTAAACCCCAAGGACGAGCGCTATACAGACCTCGTTGGCAAGACAGTTATACTTCCTCTCGTTCACAGAGAGATACCGATAGTTGCCGATGACTATGTTGAAATGGACTTCGGTACAGGCGTAGTTAAGATCACCCCTGCACACGATCCTAACGACTTCGAGGTAGGTCTCCGCCATAACCTTCCCGTTATCAACGTAATGAACGACGACGCTACTATCGTTGACGATTATCCGGCTTATGCAGGCATGGACAGATATGCCGCAAGAGAGAAGATCGTCGAGGATCTCGAAAAGGAAGGCGCTCTCGTAAAGATAGAGGAATACAGCCACAATGTCGGCACCTGCTACCGCTGCGGAACTACCGTAGAGCCCAAGGTATCCACACAGTGGTTCGTTAAGATGAAGCCCCTTGCAGAGCCTGCTATCAAGGCTGTCAAGAACGGCGATACAAAGTTCGTTCCGGAGCGTTTCGATAAGATATACTTCCACTGGCTCGAGAATATCAAGGACTGGTGCATTTCCCGTCAGATCTGGTGGGGACATCAGATACCTGCGTTCTACTGTGACGCCTGCGGTGAAATGGTCGTAACAAAGGAGAGCAGTGCAGTTTGTCCTAAGTGCGGCAAGCCTATGAGACAGGATCCCGACACTCTTGATACATGGTTCAGCTCGGCACTGTGGCCGTTCTCAACACTCGGCTGGCCTGAGAATACTGAGGACCTCAAGTATTTCTACCCGACAAACACTCTCGTAACAGGCTACGACATCATCTTCTTCTGGGTAATCAGAATGATGTTCAGCGGTCTTGAGAATATGGGCAAGGTGCCTTTCGATACAGTTCTCATTCACGGACTCGTCCGCGACTCTCAGGGACGCAAGATGTCCAAGTCGCTCGGCAACGGCATTGATCCTCTTGAGGTAATCAACGAGTACGGTGCTGACGCTCTCCGCTTTATGCTCGCTACCGGCAACTCACCCGGAAACGATATGCGCTATATTGACGACAAGGTTAAGGCTGCCCGTAACTTCGCAAACAAGCTCTGGAACGCTTCACGTTTCATTATGATGAACCTCCCCGAGGACTTCGAGTTCAGGGGGCTTCCTGCTGAGCTTGAGATAGAGGACAAGTGGCTCGTGAACAAGTTCAACCGCCTTGCAAAGGAAGTCGGCGAGAACCTCGACAAGTACGAGCTCGGCGTTGCTTCACAGAAGATATATGACTTCATCTGGGACGTTTACTGCGACTGGTACATCGAGCTCACAAAGCCGAGAATTCAGGCAGGCGGCGAGACAAAGGCAAAGGCTCAGGCAGTTCTCGTATGGGCAATGCAGGGAATGCTCAAGCTCCTGCACCCGTTCATGCCGTTCATCACGGAGGAGATCTGGCAGGTACTCACAAACGAGAAGTCTATGATAATCCTCGAGGAGTACCCGACTTACGAAAGCTCTATCGACTACACAGCCGAGGAGGAGTCCTTCGAGAAGGTCATTTCCGCTATCAAGGCAGTCCGCAACGTTCGTACAGAGATGAACGTTCCGCCGTCGGTAAAGGCAAAGCTCCTCATCGAGACAGCAGAGCCGCAGGTATACTCAAGCTGCACCGTATTCTTCGAGAAGCTCGCTTCCGCTTCATCAGTTGAGATAGGCGAGAGCCTTTCACACGAGAACTGTGCAAACGCTGTTACCGACTCTGCCCGTATCTTCATTCCTATGGACGAGCTCGTTGACAAGGAGAAGGAGACAGCACGTCTCGAAAAGGAGAAGGCAAAGGTCCAGAAGGACATCGACTTCCTCAGCGGAAAGCTCAATAATCAGGGCTTTATCGCAAAGGCTCCGGCACAGCTCATCGAGGCTGAAAAGGCAAAGCTGGCAAAGGCTCAGGAGAAGATGGCTAAGATAGAGCAGTCTATCGCAGCTTTCAAATAATAGCGCAGGGACGGCGTCCCGAAGACACATAAAGCTATGAGAAACAGGATATTTTCATACGTCGCGGAGCAGTACGGCACTGAGCCGGAATACCTCTGGGCAAAAACGCCCGATGCTGCCGTTATCAGGCACAAGGGAAACCGGAAATGGTACGGCATAATTATGAACGTGCCGCGCCGGACTCTCGGGCTTTTCGGAGAGGGCAGCACAGATATACTCAACGTCAAGTGTACACCGGCTGTCCGTGAGATACTTACCGGCGAACGAAAGGCGCTTCCGGCTTATCATATGAATAAGCAGCACTGGATAAGTCTGCCGCTGGACGGCTCGCTTGAATTTGAAACGATATTTTCGCTTATTGATGAGAGCTACGAGCTTACGAAATAAGGAGGGCTTATGAGCGTATTCAAAGTACCCGTTATCGAAACTGAACGCCTGATACTGCGCCCACACACCGTTGAGGACGCGGAAGCTGTCTTTGAATGGACAAGCGATGAGCGCGTTGCTGAATTTATGAATTATAACAGGCACGAGAGCGTGAATACTTCCCTTGAATGGCTGAAAAGCCTTGATGCTCTTGAAAATGAGTACACATGGGGAATAGTCCGCAGACAGGACGGAAAGCTCATAGGTTCATGCAGCATCAGACGCAGACCCGACGGCGTTTTCTGGAGCTTCGGCTATAATCTGCGTTTTGACTGCTGGAATATGGGCTATGCTACGGAAGCGGCTAAGCGTATGATAGAGTTCGTCAGGAAAGAGCATAATGCCGGGAGGATAACCGCTGAACACGCTGTTGATAACCCTGCTTCGGGCAGAGTAATGGAAAAATGCGGAATGCATTTCGTGAGGTTCGGAGAGTATTCCAGCTTTGACGGAACAAGAAAATACAGATCTAAGGTCTATGAATTGAATGAAACAATGTAACAGGAGATTAATTATTATGAATACTATTAAAAGATCCAGACTGAACAAAACAAATAAATATCGAGATATATTTAATATACAAAAGGAACTCAAAGAATACAAAAGATTATGCACGGGCAGCAAAAAAAGCGAATGTCATACATACAATAATTGGAAAAAACGAATTAAAAATCTGATAAATATGATTAATGATAAGTATGGAAAAGAAGCCGTAGATGATTTTAAGCATTTATTAATATCAAGTAAGCGTATTGAAGATGGAAGTGACGTGTTATTGCGTCAGATAATCGTAGCCGTTATTTCATTTATGTTTGGTAAAATGGGATTTACTCATACTGTCAGCATTAGTGAAGATGAAAGTGTTAAAGTTACAACTGAAGGTTTTACAGGTGAAGGCTGGATTGCATTTGTTTCTATCGTTGTAGCTATAACTGTTATTATGCTATGTATTACTATTTCGTCAAAAAGAGAATGTTGTTTCTATACTGATGTTGTTGAAATAATTGAAGAAATGCAAAAAGGGGAAGAAGAGAAAAATGATAAAGCACATTGTAATGTTCAAGCTGAAAGAGGCTGACGGACGTTCCGAGTACGAGAACGCTCTTGAGGCAAAGAGACGCTTCGACAACGTTATCGCAAACGTTAAGGAGCTTAAAAAGGGCGAGGTAGTCATCAACTCACAGGAGGCTCCGGAGAGCAACTACACTATCTCGCTTCTCTGTGATTTTGAGACTATCGCAGACCTGAACGCCTATCAGGTACACCCGGCTCATCTTGAGTTCGGAAAGTTCATCGGCACAGTCAAGACAGACCGTGCCTGCATAGATTACGAATACTGATCGGGAGCAGGATATCTCTCCTGACATCAGATAAAAGGAGGTAAGTGATATGACAGACATCAAGGGCAAATGGGCGCTCCTCACGGGCGCGAGCAGAGGTATCGGCAGACTATCTGCGGTATTTATGGCAAAGCAGGGCGTGAACCTCGTGCTCCACAGCAGAAGCAGGGAGCATTGTCAGGATATTCTCAATGAGGTAAAGGCACTCGGAGTCGAGGCTTACTGCGTTGAGGCGGAGCTTTCAGAACCGGAACAGATCGAGGCGATGTGCGCTGAGATCGACGCAAAGGGAACTCCTGTCGATATCATTCTCAACAACGCAGGTCTTCAGATAGCTTACAGGACGGAATACCTCAAAACACCGGCTTCTGATTACGATATCAGCTTCCGGATAAACACGACCGCTCCTATGATGATATGCTATCATTTCCTCCCGGCAATGGAGAGAAGGGGATTTGGACGCATCGTCAACACAACGAGCGGTATCGACCTCGAACCTGAGCAGGCTGGCTATTCGGGAGCGAAGGCTGCTCTCAACAAGGTCACGAGGGATCTCGGTCTGAAATATCAGGGAACTGACATCACGCTCAATCTTACCGATCCGGGCTGGTGCAGGACGGATCTCGGCGGACCTAAGGCGCCTAATGCACCGGAGAGCGCTCTTCCGGGCGTACTTGTGGGAGCTTTTGTGAGCGATAAGAAGTCCGGACGTATCTTCTCGGCACAGGAATTCGCAGGAATGACGCTTGAAGAAGCCGTTGCAAAGGCTGAGTCTCAGGACAGCCCCTATTAAAGATGATATGAGGGACGGTGAAGCTCATCGTCCCTTTTGCGTATAAGGAGAAAAAATGGATATTAAAGAATGTATGGACTTTGTGGACAGCTATACGAAGTCCGGCGGCAGGATAACCGATCTCTCCCGTGCGAGAGACCTTGCTGAGAGGATAGGAAATCCGGAGAAGCGGCTGAAATTCGTGCATATCGCCGGAACTAACGGCAAGGGCTCAACGCTTGAGTACATCTCGAATGCCCTCATTGACGCAGGTTACAGGACGGGACAGTTCACGTCGCCCTACGTCCTCAGGTACAGCGACCGAATAAGGATAAACGGTCAGGAGATAGACGAAAAGTCGCTCTGTGAAATGGCTGAAAGAGTGAAGTCCGCTGTCGGTGACAAGCCCTACTCGCAGTTTGAGATAACAATGGCGATAGCACTGCTGTGGTTCGAGAGGGAAAAGTGCGACGTTGTCGTATTCGAGACCGGCATAGGCGGTCTGCTTGACTCCACCAACATCATACCGCCGCCGCTCGTTTCGGTGATAACGTCAATATCGCTCGACCACACGGCAATTCTCGGCAAGACCGTCGAGGAGATAGCGGAGCAGAAGGCGGGTATAATCAAGGGCGGTTCAGCGGTCGTGCTTGCTGAGGACAATCCGGACAGCGTAAAGGAACTTGTCAGGAAAAAGGCTGAGAGCGTCGGTGCGGAATTCGTTGAGCCCGAGCCGTGCAGACCTTACGGCGACGGAGGAATGTTCTCGTCCTTCTACTACCGCGGTGTAAGGCTCAGACCTTCGATGCCGGGAGTTCACCAGCTCTACAACGCCCAGACCGCCATAACCGTCTGCCTTTACCTGAGAAGCAAGGGCTTTGAGATCAGCGACGGCAGTATAATCAGGGCAGTCGAGAACACGCAGGTGCGCGCGCGTTTGCAGTACATTGACGGTGAACCGCCTGTGCTCGTTGACGGCGGTCACAATCCGGCAGGAGTCGCGGCGCTGACTATGATGCTGATGTACCTGAGCAGCCGCGGAAAGAAGATATTTGCGGTAATGGGAATGGTGGACTCCAAGGACTACGCGGAGTGCGTGAAGTCCGTTGCGGGCTGTGCGGACGCAGTCTATGCGGTGGAGGGATTTGCACCGAACAGCGTTCCGGCTGAGACTATCGCGGACATAGCATCGTTCTACACGGAGACCGGTACGGGCAGCCTTGCGGAGTGCGCTGGAAAGGCTAAGGAACGTGCCCTTGCCGAGAACGGCGTTGCGGTGATATGCGGTTCACTGTATCTCGCGAGCGAGTACCTCAATTCAGAGCTCAGAGATTAGAGTTCAGAGATCAGTAGGAAACGCCGCCCACATAATATTGCCTGTTTCCGGGACGTCGAGGACGCCGTCCCCTACTTATTTCTGACATCTTTGAATTGTGCAGTTTGCACAAAGATGTAAAAACAGGCTAACAATACTTGCAAAATGCTCTGTATAGTGGTATAATGAATTTTGAACTGCGAAAGCAGAATTTATTTAAGGAGGTTTTTTAACAATGGCGTTAAAAAATCAGTATCTCATCGATTTATTAGCAAGAGTAGAAAAAAGAAATCCCGGCGAGCCCGAGTTTATCCAGGCTGTAACAGAAGTTCTCGAGACTCTCGAGCCCGTTGCTGAAAAGAGACAGGATCTCATCGACGCAGGCGTTTTTGAGCGTATCGTTGAGCCTGAGAGACAGATCATGTTCCGTGTTCCTTGGGTTGATGACAACGGCAAGGTACAGGTTAACAGAGGCTTCAGAGTACAGTTCAACTCTGCTATCGGACCTTACAAGGGCGGTATCAGACTCCACCCCTCAGTATATCTCGGAATTATCAAGTTCCTCGGCTTTGAGCAGGTATTCAAGAACAGCCTTACAACTCTCCCTATGGGCGGCGGTAAGGGCGGTTCTGACTTCGATCCTAAGGGCAAGTCAGACGCTGAGGTTATGCGTTTCTGCCAGAGCTTTATGACAGAGCTTTCCAAGCATATCGGTGCTGACTGCGACGTTCCTGCTGGTGATATCGGTACAGGTGCTCGTGAGATCGGCTTTATGTTCGGTCAGTACAAGAGACTCCGCAACGAGTTCGTTGGCGTTCTCACAGGTAAGGGACTTACATACGGCGGTTCACTCGCAAGAACAGAAGCTACCGGCTACGGTCTCTGCTACTTCACAAACGAGATGCTCCAGGCTAACGGCAAGAGCTTCGAGGGCAAGACAGTTGTTATCTCCGGTTCAGGTAACGTTGCTATCTACGCTACACAGAAGGCTACACAGTACGGCGCTAAGGTAGTTACAGTTTCAGACTCCAACGGCTATGTATACGATCCCGACGGAATTGAGCTCGCTGTTGTTAAGCAGATCAAGGAGGTTGAGCGCGGACGTATCAAGGAGTATGTCGGCAGAACTTCACATAAGAACGCTGAGTACCACGAGGGCAGCGTTTGGACACTCAAGTGCAATGCTGGCGGCATCAAGCTCGATATCGCTCTTCCTTGCGCTACACAGAACGAGATCAACGGCGACGGTGCAAAGGCTATTGTTGCTAACGGCGGTTTCGCAGTAGCTGAGGGCGCTAATATGCCTTCAACTCCTGAGGCTATCGAGACATACCTCAGCAATGGTATCCTCTATGGCCCTGCTAAGGCTGCTAATGCCGGCGGTGTTGCTACTTCCGGTCTCGAGATGAGCCAGAACAGTGAGAGACTCAGCTGGACATTTGAAGAGGTTGACGAGAAGCTCCACAACATTATGAAGTCTATCTTCAAGGCTTGCGACGAGGCTGCTAAGGAGTACGGTATGGCTGGCAACTATATGGCTGGTGCAAATATCGCTGGCTTCCTCAAGGTTGCTGAGGCTATGAAGGCTCAGGGCTGCGTTTGATCTCTGAATTGTATATAAGCTAAGTAACAAAGCTCCTTCCGGGTTTCCGGGAGGAGCTTTTTGTCTGCCTGAGCTCAGGAGCGGTCACTGTCAGCGAGATACGGGATAATGTCACCGTAAGAGCTGCGCTTGTGCTCGTCATCGGCAGGCGTGGGAACGAGTCCCGTCATATCGCCCCAGCTTGCGGACGGAAATTCAAGCTCGTCCGGCTTGGGCTCTGGAACGGGGATATCTTTGTGTTTTTTGCTCATATTTATCACCTCGCTGATATTATTTCCATTATGCGAAAAAATATACCATTTGTATGATTTTTTTGAAATGCTATTGATTTGCGCTCCGCGATGTAGTATAATACAAGTAGAATTGCGCGGAAGGAGGGATAATATGCTAAAGGCTATCTGTTCGCGCAAGGAGCTTTCGCTGACAGGCTACTATCCGCATATCTGCGACCTGATAGACTCCGAGGAACTCAGCGGTCTCAAGCGGATAACCCACCATATATCCACTACACGCTTCCAGCACTGCGTCAATGTCTCGTATTACAGCTACCTCGTCTGCCGCAAGCTGCACCTAAATGCGCGTTCTGCCGCAAGAGCCGGTCTGCTCCACGACCTGTTCTACTATGACCGCAAGGAGTATAATTCCAGCCGCAGCAGAGGACAGCTCTCCCACAGCGCTATGCACGCGCATCAGGCTGCCGAAAACGCTGCCGCTCTGACCGACATAACTCCCCTTGAACGTGATATGATCGAGAAGCATATGTGGCCAATGACACGTCCTATGCCGAGCTACAAGGAGACCTACGTCATTACCGCTGTTGACAAATACTGTGCCGTGCTTGAATTCTGCGTGCCGAAGCTGAAAAAGGCTGTAAACACGTTTAGGTGACAGAACGGTGACGGAGAAATGAATGCAGAGTGACTATTTGTGAAAAAAACGAACACGATTTGACAAGCGGCTTGACAAATCGGTGCAGCTTGTGTATAATAAATAGTGGTACAAGTCGTGCTGTACCTTATAAGATGGAAATTTTTGCCAGCCGGGCAGCACTTTCCGGAATGGCATAACGTATATGAAAGGAATTACAAAAATGAAAACTTTAAAGCAGAGACTTATAGCTATCGCAGCTCTTACCTGCGTTGCTATGACTTCTTTTGTCAGCTGTGCTGACACATCATCAAGCAGCAGCAGTTCAAATACAGCTGCTGATGTAGCAAGCGACGGAGATATTGAGATCGTTACAAACGATGAAGGTCTTATGATCGCAGCTCCTTTCCAGGTAATCACTCCTGAGGACGGCAAGGTATCCTTCAACGATATCGACTTCAACGCCCCCGATCCTACAAGAGCTTCTACAACTGAGGCTGCTTCCGAAACAACGGGCAGCACAGCTTCAGCAGTCGTAACTGACGCTAACGGTCAGCCGGCTACTGAGGTCGTTGAGGTGACTGACAGCAACAAACAGCCTGTTACTGAAATGGTAAAGGTAACAGATGCAAGCGGTCAGGTCGTTACAGAGGCTGACGGCAAGGAAGTTACATCAGCAGTTGCGGTTACACAGGCAGTTCCTGTAACTGAAGCGGCTACACAGGGCGGAAATCAGGCTACTGATGCTTCACAGGGCAACAGTGAGGCTTCTGAGGCTACTCAGGCTCAGTCCAGCGACAGCAACTACCAGAGCAAGACAGAGTCCAAGTACATTTTCTGGATAGATATCGGTAAGGATGTCGACTTCAAGTTCAATGGCCAGTTTGTAAAGATCACTTTCAAGGTAAAGGACGGCACTCCTGACGGAGAGTATCCGATCACTATTGATCCCGATATTTCAACTGTTGACGGTAAGAGCCTTAACAGACAGCTCAACGTGCTCAACGGTACTATCAAGGTCGGCGGAACTATTGATCCTCAGGAGATCAAGTCCGACGGTATTACAGTATATGCCGATAACATTTCAGCAAAGGCTGGCGATACTATCGACTACTACATCAACATCAAGAACAACCCCGGTGCAGCAGCACTTATGATGTGGTTCTCTTATGACGCAAATGCACTTGAGCTCCAGAAGGTTAAGGCTTGCGGAGAATTCGCAGATATTGCAAACGCTCCCGAGGTAGGCGGAAGCAAAAAGAAATAAGCGTTAAAGCGTCCGGTAATAACTCCGGACGCTTTTTATATTGACGGAATAATTTTTTAAAAGCCCTTGACAAACGGGAATGTTGATGATATAATATAATCATACCAATCAGATAGGAAATATAGTCGTTGCTTGGAGGCTTTATTATGAGTAACTTTTTTAAACGATGTTGAAGCTCTGATACACAGGCTGAATTTTATTTTAACATTTTAAAGGAGTAATTATTATGAATATCAAAAATACGATAACTGATCTCATCGGCGGTACTCCGCTTCTCGAACTCGCTAATCTCGAAAAAAATGAAGAGCTCAACGCTAAGATCGTTGCCAAGCTCGAATACTTCAACCCCGCTGGCAGCGTTAAGGACAGAGTTGCAAAGGCTATGATAGACGATGCTGAGCAGAAGGGCGTTCTCAAGCCGGGCAGCGTTATCATCGAGCCCACCAGCGGTAATACCGGAATAGGTCTTGCTTCTGTTGCAGCTGCAAGAGGCTACCGCCTTATCATCGCTATGCCCGAGACTATGAGCATCGAGCGCCGCAATCTTATGAAGGCTTACGGAGCAGAGCTCGTTCTCACTGACGGCTCAAAGGGTATGAAGGGCGCTATTGCAAAGGCTCAGGAGCTCGCTAACGAGATCCCCAACAGCTTTATCCCCTCACAGTTCACTAACCCGGCAAACCCTTCAGCTCACGAAAAGACTACCGGTGTTGAGATATGGAACGACACAGACGGAAAGGTCGATATATTCGTTGCAGGCGTTGGTACCGGCGGTACAGTCAGCGGTGTCGGTGCATATCTCAAGTCCAAAAATCCCGATGTGAAGATAGTTGCAGTTGA
>Ga0256405_10010920_pt1 | contig 11775 bp, 14 predicted proteins | sample RumenRJG_02DNA_FD_189096 | JGI IMG/M metagenome (GOLD analysis project Ga0256405, IMG submission 189096) | Bovine rumen microbial communities from Lethbridge, Alberta, Canada - RJG_02 | ecosystem: Host-associated > Mammals > Digestive system > Stomach > Rumen | place: Canada: Alberta...
GGGGTTACAGATAGCACGCGCGCCCTATCGTTTCCCACCACTACAGCGTGCGCGTGCCATCGCGCTATTGAATACAATATAAAACGTAACAGCCTGTAGGCCACGCTACAGCTTCGTACTAGATGGCCTTAAAATTATTTATAAAACACTTGCATTATACACAGGGGCGTATTATACTAATTATAAACAGGTGGCGCCTATAGCCAAAGGAATTATAAACGATGAGCAAAAAGAAACAACCAACAGAAGAACAGCAAGCAGTGTTAAACGTCTATAGTACAGCATTAAACGTAGCATTAGAAGTAGAACACGTTAACAGTTATGCAACACTTAAAGCCTTTACAATGGGGTTTATAGCAGGTGTGGCAAATGGTAAATGCGACTTAATAAAAATGCTAGTGGACACAGCACTAGAAATTACAAAAAAGAAGGGGTGGTAGTATGAAAAAACAAAATTGTTACAGAATTCTTAACAGCAACGGTAAGTTAAAAGTTAAAAAAGACTTAGGCTATAAGCAAATATTCTTCGTAGATCTAAGTAAAGTAAGTGCGCCTGCACGTGAAGACACAACACTATTAAACAGCTTTACAGTTTACTTTGTGCGCTACAACAACGTATGGGACGCAATAGAAGAACGCACAGGCCTTAGTGTAAGACCACCACAGGTAGACTTAAGACTAGCTACTTACGAAGAAGCATATAACACCGTAGCAGAATTTAAAGAAGTAATCTATACAGCATTAGTAAACGGCTTACAAGTAGAAAAACTGCCTACACTATTAGAAGCAAAACGATTAGTAGAAGAAGCAAAGGCGAACGATGGCATACACTAAAACACAGTTAGACAACGGCAAATGGGTTATAACAGAAGCAGGGCGCGACTATAAGCACCCTGCGAAAGCTATAACTTTTGCTTTTGATACTGAAACGCAAATATATTTTAAAGGTAAAGTAATAGACGTTAAGGACTTGTACAAGCGCACACGTAACCTTAATACAGAACAGAAGCGCAAGCTTTTAAGTAACGTAACGTGGGCGTGGCAGTGTTACGACGAAGTTAACGGCTTCTTTATGTGTAATGACTTTGACACGTGGCTTGCTTATCAGTGTTATTGTGGGTATAAATTCGGTTGGTGTTATAATTCTACTTTTGACTTTGCACAAATAGACTATGAAATATTAGGCCGTAAAATTCATAATTGGCAACCACACGTACACGAAGAAAAAGGCTACAACAAAGGGCAGGCGTGGACTTATGAAAGCTTACATAGTGATATGGGTGCACGTTACGCCTATAAGTTATGGATCCCTTATAGACACAAAGACAGACACACATACGTACACGCAGTAGAATATAGGGACTTTATGAAGCTTATAACAGGTGGACTTGCTAAACTGTTAAAGGATCTAAACGTAGTAGACAACGAAGGCACGCCTATACGTAAGTTAACGATGGACTACCAAAACGTAAACACAGCTTTAGATGGACTAACAGAAGCAGAAATAGACTACTGTAAAAACGACGTTAAAGGCCTATACTTTGCTGTTAAAATATTTAACGAAACCATAGAACAAAACACAAATAACGAATTACATATATACGGCAACAGTACTAACGTAATGACAGCAGGGGGACTAGCTAAGCACGAATTATTAAGAAGCTTGTACCCTAAGAAGAATAAGAAAAAAGGAAGGGTAGCACAATTTAAGCGCGAACACCCTTTAACGATGGAACAGGACAAGTACTTAAGGGACAACCACTTATACAGGGGTGGTATATCTTTTGTAAACCCTTACTATAAAGGCAGGCTACTTACTGAAAGAAAAATGTACAGGTACGACGTAAACAGCGAATACCCTTTCGCTATGGCTTCTATACAGGATCTAGTAGGACGCCCTTTTAGGAAGCCTTTAACTGAGTATATGGCGATGGATCCAAAAGAAAAAGCAAAGTACGAAGCTATATATATGTTAACTTATGTTAGTGGGAAGGTTAAGTCTAATTACATTGGTATATGGTACGATCCTTTTAAACAGGACTACGTAGACGTTATAGACGAACACGGCCTACACTTAATATACGAACGTGAATTAGACGAAATGCAAAAGTGGTATAACAGCTTTGAGTTTCAATGTGAAGAAGTGATATTAGTAAAGCGTGGCAATAAAAGCTATTTGCCTTTCGTTATGAAGAATTACGAAGAAAAAGCTAACGCTAAGAAAAATGGCAACAAAGTATTACAAGCTTTTTATAAATTGTTACTTAATTCTTCTTACGGCAAATTAGCAGAACGTATAGAACGTGTCAAAGGGCATTACGAATTAAACGAAGAAACAGGCGCTATACACTTTGTTAGGGACGAAGTAGAACAGTGCGAAGCAACAAGTATGAGTGTGCTTGTAGGTGCGCTTGTAACTTGCGTAGCACGCTGTTATATACTTAGTAAAATACGTGAAGTGTGTAAAGGTAAAATTAAACAAAACTTCGTATATATTGATACAGACAGTATACACTGTTTCTGCGATTATGATAAAGCAGACGCGTATACTTTAGGTGGCCTAAAGTTAGAAGCCGTCTGCGAAGCTGTAAAGTATATTGCGCCTAAAACGTATGTAGACATAGAAACAGTAGCAAAAGATGGTACAGTAGACTACAACGCCTTAGAATTACACAGCAAAGGCATTAACGTACAAGCCGTTATAAAAGAATTACAGAAGAAGCAAAAAGGGAAGAAGAAGGGACTACCTACACTTGCACTTATTGACAAAAAAGTAGATTATGGGCAACAATATATATGTTTATGTGCGATGAACGTAAAAGGTGGTAAGGTACTACTTCCTACAGCAAAATACTTAGCACGTGAAGAATTAAGGCCACAAAGCTTAGTATATACAAACTACACAGGTGAAGGAATTTTTATAGAATTATGAATAAGACAAAGAAAAAATACAGAACAAAATGTAGCAAAAAATATGTAGAATTTTACATAAAGGACAAAGCTATACTACAATTAGCTAGAACGATAAACTTTCAGGCTTTCGTAAAACAGGCGTTAAAGTTAGAATTAGAAAGAATAAAGGAAGGTGTAAACGATGGCAAATAAACCAAACCTATTTAAAACAGTAAAAGGGCAACGTGTCCAAATGACAAGCAGGGAAGTTAAAGCTTATATAATGAAAGTTAACAATTGGACAGCAGAACAATACAAAAAGCAATACGACATATTTAAAAATAAGTTACGTGCTTTTGAAGCATACGAAGCTAGTACAGGTGCAAAAGTTACACAACAAAGCGCAGTAGAATTGCTTTATAAAGAAGCTAGAAGTAAAGCAAGTTATGGATCTAACTATACACCATCTATTAAAATGCAACGTATTAGAAGCTTTACAAGTGTAAGCAGTGGTAAAGCAGGACAAAAGGCCTTACAAAGCACAAAGTACAGGGAACGTAGGGCGAAGGCATACGGCGACGCTACTTTTAAACAATTTGAAGGCCTTATACGTAGTAATCAAACAGCTAGCAACATATACTATAATATAAAGGATCCTGTAAAACGTGAAAAAGCTTTAACAGACTTTGCAAACCAAATGCACGCTAAAATAGACGCACAGGGAAGGGCAACAGCTAACGAAGCAATACCTAGTGGCGAAACCATAGGAAGCGATACAGCAGACATAACTTTTGATATATCTAAATATTTATAAAATTAGGTATTGACAAGCTTAAAAGTATTGTAGTATTATAATAGAAGGGCATAACCTCACGAAATAAAATTGCCTCTTAGTTTATAGCAGGGTGGGTGTAAGGGTTTATGTGTTTACTTTACATAGGGACGGAACAAAACATTAAACACATAGCAAAACACAATACAGGGTGGCTAAGCCTAAGCCAAAGGACAAACACAAATGGAACAAAAAAACACATTATTAAGCATTTATGGTGCAAAAGTTAGCAAAGATGGTAAGAAGCTAGTACTAACCTTAGTACAGGGCGAAGACGACAACAAAACCTATTACAGCGCTTGTGTAAAGTTAGACAACACACAAAAGACACACGTAAAATTAGGTAAAACCGTAGCGCAATTACAGATCCCTTTATTAAAAGAAGATGGAAGTAAAAAAGCTACAAAGAAGCAAAAGAAGGACGAAGACACAGTAACAAATGAAGAAGACGTTATACCGTTCTAATGATACTAAGACACAATTAACCCTAGTGCGCTTTGTGGGACAACGCTACGACAACGCGCCACAAATATTGCAAGTTTGCCCACTATTTAATAGTTAGTCTATGTATAACCTAAAGCCTACCCTTTATACGAAGGGTTAGGCTTTTACTATATAAAAGGTGCTAATATGGAAGAATTAAACACAGAAAAAGTAGAAGAAACAACAGTAGAAACTGTTACAGAACAAGTGGAAGTAGTAGAAGATCCTACACCATCTACAGAAGAATTAGTACAGGATCTAAAAAACGAATATGAAGCTAAAATGTTAAAGCGTGAAGAAGAATTACAAGCTAAAATAAAGGAACGTGATAACATTATTAAACAGCTTCTAACACAGGACAAACCAAAAGAAGAAACACAAACAATAGCAGACAAAATAAACGCTAAAAGAATAGCGCAAAACAAATATTAAAATAAAACCAAAATAGGAAAGGAAAGAAGAAAGTATGGCAACAGTAACAACAATTGACGTAACTACCAAATACGGTAGCGCAGACTTCCCTACAAATGTAAACGACTTTTTAGGACTTATTGAACCTATAGCAGTACAAAACATTAGGGCAGTAAAAAGTAGCAACAGAATTAGTAATGGCTTCTACGAATATGAAGTAGCTAACGGCCGTGTAATTGAAGAAGCTATTATTAAAATGGCTGAAAGACAAAACTTCGTAAGAAGTGGTGCACCTAACTTAGCGCCAAAGGATCCTACACTTGCAGTTAGATATTTTAACAATTGGCAGGACGGGCAATACCAAACAACAACACGTGTAAGCGAAATTCGTAAAATTATTGCTAACAAAGGTACAGGAACAGAAGAAGTAGTAGCAGGAATTATTGACAGCTTAACACAGGGCGAAGCATACGACGATTATAAAGCTATGGCAGGAATTATAGCAGATGAAGGCGTAGGCTTTGACGCTTCAACAGTTATGTTTAACGATAAGCACCCTAAGAATATGAAAGGTGTATTATACTGTTTACGTGAAATGTATAACGCTTTGAAAGCTACAAACACTGTAGGTATAGACGACACAGTAAGCTTTAAACAAGCAACACCTGTAGAAGACATTAGAATAGCTATTAGCGAAAGTGTACTAAACTTAATTGACGTAGTAGAATTAGCTAACATATTTAACCTTAGTAAAGAAGAATTATTCGGCACATTAGTTATTGTACCTTACGACGTAGACTTCCCACAAAAAGTATTAGTATACGATCGTAAAGCATTAGGACGTGGCACCTTCTTATATGAATATTCACAGGACTATATAGGCAAAGGCCTTTACACAAATCACTATTTAACAGTAGATAGAATTTACTTATACAATGAATTATACAAGTGCTTAGCATTAGACGTAAGCGAAGCAGTAGCAGACGCTAAAGACGATGTATTAGAAGATAACGTATACTATACTGTAACAAATACCTTAACACACGCAGAAACAGAAAGCACAGTAGCAAAGGTATTAAGTGGCAAAGGCTTTGAAGCATTATATACAGCAAGCACAGGCTACACACTCACAGGCGCAACAGTTAGTGTTACAATGGGTGGCAGTGATATTACAGCTTCTGCCTACGATGACGGTAAAGTTACAATTGGTAGCGTAACAGGTAATATTGTAGTTACAATTACAGCCGTAAGTGCATAATAAGGAATTCAAACTATGGCAACAAACTTCAAAAAGATAAGGGACTTAAACCCATACGGCGCAACGCCGTATGGTGTTAACCGTAACCGTTATGAAGAATATGTTAACTTGCTAATGAACGCTGTAAAGGTGTTAGATCTAGCAGGAAATGACATAGACTTTGCTACTGAAGTATTTGTTAAACGTGCACTAATAGAACAAAATATAGTAGGCTATGACAAAACAAGCGCTAAGTGGTATTATGTTTATGGCGAAGGCCGTAACGAATTAGGAAACCCTACAGACTTAGTGCTTGTAACGGCTAATGGAAAAACCTTTAACAAAAAGGCTAGTTATGACGACAACAGCGAAGGCGCCTATATCATAAAGGCGCTTCCTGTTAGTTATTCATTAGGCGAAATGATTAAAGCCACTACTAACTTTATGTGTAATTGCGATATAGCAATAGGGCAGAACGTAGACGCTTGTAAAACACCTTATATTGTAGTATGTAAAGATAAAGACTTACAATTAAGCTTAGAACAAGCTTTACAACAAAAGATATTAGGGCAAGCTGTAATTATTGTTAGTGAACAATTAGGCGATGGCATAAAGTCTATACCTATTGAAGTAAACTATATGGCTGACAAATTCGCAGAATTAAGGGACTTAGAACGCGACACCTTACTTAATAAGCTTGGAATTATGACAGCTAATATAGATAAAAAGGAACGTGTACAAAGTGCAGAAGTTAACGCCACAATAGGACAAGCTACGGACTATATTTATATGCTAATTGATACCTTTAATAAACAGATGGACACTTACGCCCTACCTTTTAAAATGCAGTTAAACGGTGCTTTAGAAGAAATTTACTTAGATAACGACACGGTAGACGACTTTAACGTTAACGACGTAGAAGAAAAAAACAACTTTAAGGACTAAACAATTATGATAAATTACGAAACTATACTATCGTCTTTTGACGATAAATTAACTTTAATGCAGTGGCTACAAAAAGTAGAACAAGCTTTATTAGGTGCAGGCTTAGAAAGTGTTAGCATTAGACAAGTAACACCTACAACAGCTGTATTTACTTTTAACTTTGCAGATGGCACTAGCGTTACTACACCTTCTATTACACTTCCTAAGGGTGATAAAGGCGACAAAGGCGACAAAGGCGACACAGGCAACACAGGCAACGGCATTAGCAGTATTAGCAAAACAGGTACAAGTGGACTTGTAGACACTTATACAATTTACTATACAAACGGTGATACACAAACCTTTAGCGTAACAAATGGCGCAAACGGTACAGATGGCACAGACGGTGTAGGAATTAGTGATATTGATATAGACGCTTCAAAACATTTAATAGTAACTTTAACAGACAGTACAGAAATAGACGCAGGCTTATTGCCTTATGGATCTAATGTAGAAGCTAACCCTACTTTAGCAGGTAGCGAAATAGTATTAGATGGAATAGAAATAGACAGTACTAAATATAGTACTAGAAACCCTGATATTGTTACAAAGTCTTATAGTAGTGGTACAATTACAGGAACATTTACACAAGCAGAATACGACCACTTAAAATGGAAAGATGGTATATTAAGCTTAACAATAGGAAGCGCTGATCCTGTAGTATTTAGATATGAAACAGAAGATACTACATATTTGTATTATAAAGATAGTACACAATATTCGCTAATGCGTGTTAAAATTGATAAAACAACGCGTGTATGGTCTTATGATACTAAGTACTTAACACCTTTTGGCGATAAGGTAAAATCTTCTAATAGTGGTGGTGGTACAGCAACAAATGGACAAGTACTTACAGCAGATGGAAACGGTGGCGCTTCGTGGCAAAACGCAGGTGGTGGAAGTACATTATACGAACATAATTTAACTTTTAAAGGTACTTGGACAGTAGGGGGTAAAACATATAATATAAAATGTTACACAAAGATTATTACAAAAAATTCTAGTGCTTTTACGTGGGGAACAGTATTATATTATTGGTATCCAAACGACCAAAATAAACCTATATTGGCTAACGGCACCATAAGAAATACAACAGATAACGAAACATATACTATTGTAAATATGGATATGTTTAATAGTATATATAGATTTATATATAATGATAGTGTGGGCGAAGAAAGTTATGTACAACATAGTGGCTCACTTACATTAACAGACACAGTAGAAGAAATAAGACAAATAAACTAATGAAACCTATAATAGAATTTATAACAAGTGCAAGTATTAGCACGGGAATATGTACAGCAATAGATACTAAGCCACTACTTACAGCAGTTATTACTTTTGCAGTAACTTTTATAACTGTTGTAGGTGGTGAGCTTATCAAATACCTATACAGCTATTTTAAGAAGAAGCGCGAAGATCTAAACGCTGAAACTAAAAACGAAGAAGATAAAAAGGAAATTTAACTATGGCAAAATATACTAAACTTTTTGCAGATTATATAAAAGACGGTGGAAGCCTACCTACAGAATTTGCTTTAATAGACGACTTTACAGACTTATTTAAACTACACTTCTGTAACTATGAGTTAGGCTTTGAAACTGAAGCTTTGTTCTTTATGAAGCTTCAATATTACGCAACATTATATGTACAAAAGTACAAAGATCGTATAACAGCTTTAACTAACGCTTGGACAGAATTTTACGCACCTACAAAGACAAAAGTACACAATGGTAATAACGCCTTTACAGCAGGTGCACAACACGCTACAAGTACAGAATTGCCTTTTGACAGTGCAACAGCAGATCCTACAATTAAAAACGATAGCGAAGCTTATACTAATACACTGTACGACACTTACACGGACAACGAAACAGGAAGCACTAGCGACGAAGCTATAAGGCGTGTAGAATTCTTACAACGTGAAATATATAATGTCTTAGAAGAATTAATGGACAAATTTAAACCTTGCTTTATGCAAGTATTTTAGTAGGTGAGTTATGGCAATAGATCTAACATTATATAAGGGTATAAACCCTAATACAGCTAATAGTGTTTACTACTATCTAGCAACACAAAGCGCTTACGATACGTTTATAGATGGAAACAGCTATAAAGTAGCTACTATAACTTTACAGGACTATAGAATTAACAGCGAAGTACTAGAAGTTAAAATAACAGAAACCTTTACAGAAGCAATAGCAAGCACTATAACTTATGCTAGATACAGCAGGAACGGCTTAAACAAGTACTATAATGTACACGATTATACAATACAAAGTGGCTACGTTATATTTAATGTTACTTTAGATACGTGGGCAACTTATGTATATAGCGCTACTATTAACCTACTTAATGTTAAAAGGTGTAATAGAAATATAGGTGCAGGCTTGTATGATCCTATACGAAGTACTAAAAATGAAAGTAAGGAATTTATAGCTATTACAGGGCGTACAAGCGACGCAACAAGCTTAGGTAGTAATTCACGCTTTGACTATCAATACTTAAACTTAATTTTAGCAATTAAACATAATGTTTATGAAGCAGGCGACGGAACAGCTATAGCACACTTGGACTTAGTAGGAACGAACATTAAGTATTATAAAGACTATTTACTAGCACTAATTAACCCTGCATTACAGCCTGACTTATACGACTTAATAAACGTTACAAACCCTTTAGACTTAATACTAGACTTTATTAACGGTGTTTACGCTAATCACGATACAGGCGCTAATTATGACTTCTTAACAAATATTGTAGGTGCTTGGATCGTAGAAGATCTAGTACCTGTTGTAATAAGTGAAGACACAGTTAAAGCAAATTTAAAAAGTAAAGTAACAATAGGCTTTAGTGAAATTACAATGCCTATGTTTTTAGTTAACTACAGAAAAAAGCCTAGCGAATATGTAAGATCATTTACTTTTAATAATCTTTCACCTAATTACGAATATTATATAGGCACAGCTAATAATGGACTAAAGCTTACTAGAACAACAGAAAGTAGTATAAATGTAAATATAAAATATATAGTAGAAACAGACAGCCTAAAAGTATTAGCTTCACAGGGCGACAACGAAACAGACATAACAAGCGCTTTTGCTTTTAATATATCTACTGTAGATGGCGACGTACGCTACTATGCACGCTTACTTAATGCAATACAAAGTGGCTTAAGCTTTGCAAGTAAAGGTATAGGAACAGTGGCAAGTGCTTATAGTGGTAATTATGCAGGCGCTGTACTTGGTGGCTTCGGTATGGCACAGCAACTTTTAGACTTAGAACAAAAACAGTATACAGCTAGAATAGGACAAATTATTAAGGGTGGCGATGGTATGACGTCTTATTATTTTAGTAATATAGGTAATTATTTACGCAACCCTTATATGCTAACTAAATACGAAAGTATAGACAACGAAGTATTACAAGCACAGCGTAACGGTGCTGAATTTAAAATACATAATACTACTATAGCTTCTATAATTACGTCTAATTTATTAGGGACAGCTTCGCCATCTTCTACAGGTGAATTAGTATTACAAGCTACGGCACGTGTAACAGGTGTGCCTACAGACGCTGTAAACGCAATTACAAATTTATTAGGTGCAGGAATTCGTATAGTATGTGCCCTAACTTAGAACATTACGGCGACAAAGACGGCCTACAGCTTCTTAGCTTTAACGCCGTCTTTATGTATTGCTTATCTAATAGAAACTATGGCAAAACGTGGACTTTTAAGCGTAGAGCCTTTAGGCGTGCTATAAAGCACGGTAAAAAGACTATATGGCTTCGTATGTTCAAAAAGGAAGTTAAAACAGCTTCCCCTATTTTTTATAGTGGTAAGGATCTACAAAAATACTGTGGCGTTAGCATATACGATAAAGACACAAACCCTAACGGCAACCTAAAACAAATAGGCAACACATTTTATTACAGAACAAGCCCTAAAGGCGCTTGGAATTGGTTTTTAAAGATCTACACACTAAACGACGCTGACGCTGTACGCAGTGCCGATGACGTGGACGTAGACACTATAGTATTTGACGAATTTACTAAAACACCTGAAAAATATAAGCGTTATCGTGGCAATATTGTTAACGACTTTATAGACATATTCTTTAGTGCTAAGCGTGAACATACAGTACGCTGTATATTCTTAGGCAATAAAGAAAGCATTAACAACCCCTTCTTTACTTACTTTAATATAAAGCCACTGCCACAAAGCTTTACAGGCACAAAGACTTATAGAAATGGTAGTATTGTAGTACAACAAATAAACAACAAGCCACGTGATACAGAACAGTACGACAAAAAAGTACAAGCTATGTTAGACGGTACGGCATACGGTAACTACATTTATAATAGTACATATAAAAATGGTGTTAACTTTAAGCCACGTAAAACACCTGCAACAGCTAATATGTATGTACAGCTTATAATAGATGGGCAACCTTTAAAAATATCAATTAACAACGGCCTATATTATGTTAACAACAGAATAGACACAAATAAAATTATATATTGTAATGACTTACAAAACAAATATAAAAACGAACGTTTACTAGTGAACAAGCAAAGACGCTTCTTTATAAGCTTTGTAAATGCACTAGCAGACAACAGGGTATACTATGACAGCCCACAAACACGCGAAGCTATTATACCGTTTATACAGTGGTTACAGTGTTAACAGAGCCTGCAAGCTTAGGCGTAAGAATTTTACGAACGCTGACTAGAACAGGACATATTATAGAAGGCACTATAAGGCTTTAGAACGCTTTATAGTGCTTTCTTAATAAATTGTATTACAACATTAGTAAACGTGCTGTAGTGTGGCCTACAGGCTGTTACGTTTTATATTGTATTCAATAGCGCGATGGCACGCGCACGCTGTAGTGGTGGGAAACGATAGGGCGCGCGTGCTATCTGTAACCCC
>Ga0256405_10010921_pt1 | contig 11774 bp, 6 predicted proteins | sample RumenRJG_02DNA_FD_189096 | JGI IMG/M metagenome (GOLD analysis project Ga0256405, IMG submission 189096) | Bovine rumen microbial communities from Lethbridge, Alberta, Canada - RJG_02 | ecosystem: Host-associated > Mammals > Digestive system > Stomach > Rumen | place: Canada: Alberta | collected...
CACAACTGTATTGCATAAATTAAGTTTTAAGTAAAGTGATATTGTTTGCATAGCAAACAGTTATATTTTTAGAGTAATTCTAAAAGTTATATTTTGACTTGCAGTCAAAGTTATATTATATTTGCCACAACTTACCCTGTGGGTAAATATAACTTTGCGTAGCAAAATATAACTGCGAAAGCAATATAACTTGCCTATAGGCAAATATAACTAGTGCGTCAGTAATAATCCCTATTACTGACGCACTAACGGCTTACCACTTTTATTTTTTATAATATAATAATCACGCTATCAAAAGGATAAAACAAATCGAATTAAGTTTTAAAGAACTAACTCGTAAAGCGTCTTCGTTAAAAAATTCGTTTTACTCATATCGTTAAGATATAGCCTTTGATCATTTAAATAACTTATAAATAGCCACTCAAATATCAAAATCGTCTTCTTTGTTTCTTTTAGGCGATACGGTCGCACCACCCGAAAGGGTACCGCTCTTGCGTTCTTGTATGGTAAAAGTAGACGACTCTTTGGCTTGTTTTTCTTGCTCTTCCCTTTGTTTGCGGTCGGCTTCTTCTTGGATACGCTTATTTTCTTGGTCTTTTGCTATCAACATATCGATTGCCGCTTCTTCGTCAAACATAGTATCGTCGGGATTTATTCCGGCGTTTAATATCGCCGATTCCAAAGCCTTATCCGAGACGCTTCTCATACGTCTTAATCTTAACCTATATTGCTCTCTTAATTCGTCTTTTTCCTTTTGTGCGATACGCTCGGCGGGCATTTCCGTTCTTTCAACCGTGCTTTCGTCAAAGTTTTCTATCAACTCGTCAAGTTCTTCGTCTTCGGACTTAAAGTTTTTAACGGGGGCGATACCCGTCGCAACCAATTGCTCGTCTCGAGTCTTGGCTTTGATATTTCTTCCCGAACGATAAATAAACAAGCTTACGCCAAATATACCCGCCGCAATTACCACCGCCGCTACAAGCAAAATGATCATAGTAACGTTTACTTCCTTCGGCTCGCAAATCACGTAATACGTGGGCATATCTTTTTGAGTTACCGTCAATTTGCCGTTTGCAAAATAGAAATCCACTTCGGTAAGTTCTTCTTTATTGTATCCGAAAAATACCTTCGTGTCCGCGGTAACGTCGTAATTAAAGGTTATCGAAAAGGCACTGTTGTCCGTGGTCGCAACGCTAAACGGGATATTATAAACGCGGTTGGGAACGTATCTCGACGCGACGGCTTTAACGCTTTGTTCCAAGGTTTTATCCGCGTTTTGTTCTCTTACCGTCAAAGGTTCGTCCAAGTTAAAATTACCTTTTAAAGTTACTCCGTTTAAGGTAGTTGCTAAATTATTGTCCAATACGTTTAAAACTGCGGTGGATATTGCCAACTTGTAATTATCAAAGAAGGCGTCTTGACTGTATTCTGCTTTTACTCTCGCGTGGATCTCGTATCTTCCGACGGCGGTAGGCAATAATTCTTCGCCGTCTCGGTCGGTATAATAGCACTCGAACAACGACGCCAAACCTTGCGACCCCGCGTCGTCGTACGCCGCGTTAGCGACCGTTATTTGGGGGTTTACGACGCTTCCGACGTACTGTTCCAAATCCTTTATAATTATTCTCAACTGTCTTTTTTCAATAGTCAAAGTTTCGCTATCGTCGTCGACAAAAACGTAATTATCACTTTCTCCCCTTACGTCAAGGTCGTAAACGCCGACTTTAAGGGCGTCGGTTTTAGAAGAATAACTTTTTCCGTTTGCCAAAACGTATATTTTAAGATCTTTTAAAACGAAGTCTTTATCCGCTTCGTCGACCAAACCCGTAATGGTTACCGAGTCTTCGGGATATTTATCTTGAACAAGAGTGTAAAAATCATCGCCGTATACTACCGTTTTTGCAAGCGCCTTTATTTTTAGTTCTTTTTTATCGATTATGATCGTTTGGGTCGACGTGCAAGAATATATCGGATCGTTTAAACTGACTTTTATCGAATATTCCCCCGCCAAATACGGAATATTTTCCAATAAAGTATCGCCTAAATAATACTCGACGACGTAGTTACTAAGGGCAATATCGTAAGTTGACGGCAAAGCATAAGTTACGGCTAAACCATCCCCGTAGACCGTCGATAATCCTTTAAATACCATTTCTTTTTCGGATATTTTTTGTTTTTGTATAATGAAATACAAAACTTTACTGCCCTCGTAATTTTTGTTATCGGTAACGGTTATTTTTAAAGCGTAACGCCCGGGGAGCGAGGGAAGATCGGTTAACGCTTGCACTATAGACTTATCTTCGGCAACCGAGAAATACTCGAAAACTATAGACTCTTGATATTTTTCGGGTATAGAATATTTGCCGTCGAAAGTAGGCGTTTGCCCGTACGGGAAAGCGAAAGTATCTACGACCGCATACATTTCCGAACTAACGTCCCTTTTGGTTATCTCGAAACTCAAAACGTCGCTCTCTTGTTTTTGGTAAAGCGCGTTGCCGTCGAAAAACAATTTAAAATACACGGTACCTACTTGATTATCGGGGGTGTACTCTATTTGATTATCTTTGCTCTCGTAAAACACCAAAGAGAGTTTGTCAAAGGATATAGAATCTACAATGCTGTTATCGTGTAAATTTACGACGTATATTTTACCGTCTAAATATGCTTTTTTTACAAAATCTTTGGGCAAAGTATCTTCGTCGTAAGAATAGGACAAGGCGTTTAGAGTCAATATCCCGACTTGCGCTCTTTGTACTACCAAGGTTACCCTTTTACTTTCGTAATAATTAAAGTTGTCTTTATCGCCCGAAAAAGCGAAATAAACGGTAAAATAGCCGACTTCGTTTATTTTGTCCCCCTTAACGTAAGTAGCGCCGCCGTCTTCCTTTAAATAGTAAGCGTCGATCTCGTAACTTGCTCCGCTAGGAGAGTTTTCTACGTTTACCCCAAACAATTCTTTAAGATCGTAACCGTTTTCGCCCGCTTGGTCGTAGGAATAATCGAGAGTTATCTCTTCGGTTTGTGTTTTTATCTCGGCATTTGATTTTGCGATCTTTAAAACGCACTCCGCCGAGCCTTCGTAATTCTCTCCGTTTAACTTGGCAACCAAATAATAAGTACCTACGCCGTTAGGCTCTACTTTTGTCGTTTTGGAAGAGTCCGTATAGTACTCGTAAGATACTTCCAATTCTTCTTTTATAAGATCGTCGTCATAATAAACTTGCGGATCGGTGGTAACGCCGTATTCCACGGTCAAAGGGTTTGCTTCAAATTCGACGTTATCTATCGTCTTTTTATTTATTTTCAATTTAAAAGATCTAAATTGAACGCGACCAACGTAAGAAAGGGATAATCTGACGTCGTACTCGCCCGCTTTAGTTATTGCGGAAACTTCAACGAACTTGCCGTCTTCGTATATACTCATCGTCGAGATACCGTGTCTATCGTCCGCAAAATCCGCGGTGGCTACCAAATAGGTATTTTCCGAGTAATCCAAAACGTAAACGTCCCCGTCTAAGGTGGGTAAAACGCCGTTATTATTGGAAAACGATATGACGATCTCGTCTTCGGCTTTTGCATACGTATTAGTTGATCCGAAAGCGAACGCCGTAATAAACGCCAACGCCAATACTAAAAATAAAAATCTTTTCATTATCCCGTCCTTATTCATCCAATTTATATCCTATTTTTCCGTTAGTTACGTCGGCTACTATTTGCACGTCGAGAATAACGTCGTCTAAAATGTCTGCGGTCGTAAATCCTACCGCACTACCGCCAAAGGTTATATCGTCGTCGTGAAGTTCCATTTTTATACTCCCCTTCGCTTCTCCGCCCGATAGAGTGCCTTTTCCGACCAAACCGCCCGCAAAAACTAAATTGTTGGCGGTTTCGACGTTTATTTCACCGTCAAACACGCAAGAACTCTCTTGTCCGTCTCCGACTATACCGCCGATAAAACTACTGCTTTCGCCTTTCTCTGCCGTTTGTTTATAATCTATTTTGCCGACGTACGTAGAGTCTTGGGCAAGTCCTTCGCCCGTAACCCCGCCGACCGATACGTTACCGTCTTTAAACGAATAACCTACGTTTATTTGCGCTATAACGTCGGCTTTGACCGTTTGCGCGCTTGCGCTTGCACCGCCAACGAATAGATTTTGGGTATTGCCTTCAATCGATATTTCGCCGTCGAACGTACCCGACAAAGAATCGACGTAACCGACTAAACCGCCCGTGTAAGTGCAGTTAGTAGCCGTCAACGTACCGCTAAACTCAATATCTTGACAGTTTACCGCTCTGCCGAAAACACCGCCTATATATAAACCGTTTTCGGCAGTCGTTTGACCGCTAACGCTTATCTTTTGTCCGTCAACCGTCAAATTGCCTACCGCACCGCCTACGTAATCGGCGGTAGCGTCGAGCGTTACTTGAACGGTAGTGTTATCTACGCTCCCCCTAAGTTCGCCGACTAATCCGCCCGCATAAAGTGCGTTGGTTATTTTTGCGGACAATTTGCCGGTAACGTTATAAACGTTTCCTTCGAATACGCCCGCAATAGAGCCTACGTATAAGCCGTCTATTTCAAAATCAAACTCGTCCAAATTAACGCCGTCGATACTGCTTTCCCCGGCTCCTATTCCTTTTGCCGTCAAAGCACCGAAGTTTTTAGCCTTACCCATTATCGAACCTTTTATCGTGATATTTTCAAAGGTACAATTCAAGGACGTTTCGGCAATACCGCCGACGTTTTCTTTATCAACGCTTCCCGACAACGTAAGGGTCATATTTTCAAAAGCGCAAGAGTCGGCGTTTTTTACCAAGCAAGCGGAGTCGCCGTCGTAATCGAGAGATAAATTTAAGGATTTAAAACTTGCGCCGTTTGCGGATAAAAACAAAGGTTTGTCGGTTATTATATTTTTGTCGTTAAAGTCGATAGTGGATGAAAAACTATCCAAAGTATCGGGACGATCCAAGTCAAGCGTCAATTTAAAATATACCCCGTCTCGATCGGCTGTCTTATAAAATTGTTCGAGAGTTTCTATCAAATACGGGTCGCTTGCCGTCCCTTTGCCGTTAGGAAAATCGGGGTCGACGGTTTCTTTAAAAGAAATAGTCGTCTGCACTCGTTTATCAACGAACGTCAACGTTAAAAGATAGTCGCCGTAATTTGTCGCGACGAATTTACCGTCTTGTAAACTTAATCCCTCGGACGTCTCGACCTTTGCCACCCCAAAATAATTAAAGGATTTTAGGTTTAAAATCGATACGTCCATTTCTAAAGAGTCATATATCTCGACGTCTTCTAAAACGACGTTATTTTCGACCGTTTGGAAAGGTAGACCTTTTATCAAGGAAAAACCGTCGTCGTTTTGCCACGTACTTCCGACAAACACGCCGTTTTTAGCGTCGTCAAAAGAAATCGTCTCAACGTTCAAACTCGTAAAGGTGGGCTTGACTATCTTTGAGTTTTGAACGTCTCCGTTCGCAAAAGGTATAGCGTGAGAAGATATTTCGGAAGCCGAATAACAACCCGTAATGCTACCGTTATTTTCGTAAACGAACCCCGCAAAAGCGTTTGATAGATACTCTACGACGCTCGAATATGAATCGGCGATACTTCCCGTAGAAGAACATACCAAACCCCCGCCGATATCAGCGGTTATTTTACCTATCGCAAAACCTTGACTTATGCTCCCCGAAAGAGAACATACCAAACCGCCTACTTGTGCGTCGGGCGCGACTATCTCGCCTTTAAAACCTACTTTTGTAAACGTGCAGTTATCCGAAATAGCGACTAACCCACCCGCGACGCCGTCGGCAAGAGAATTTATTTTAGCGTCCACCGATACGTTTTCGATTTGAGTGTTTGTCCCTTCGGCTATCAAAGAAGCGACTTTTACGTTTCCCGTAAAGCGACAGTCCTTTAAATATAAATTTTTGATAGTCGCATTTTGAGTTTTTGCAAACAACGCCGAATTATCGGCGGTTATATTTAGCCCCGTTATCGTATGACCGTCCCCGTCTAATACGCCCGAAAAAGCGGTTTCTGAAGATAACGGACGGGTAAGCGCCAAAGAGACGTCGTCATTTAACAAATAATAGGCGGAAGGTTCTTTATCTATATACAAAAAGTCGATAGCCGAGTTAAGAAGATACGGCGAAGTTTGAGTGCCTTCTCCGTTTGGTTTTCTATCGTAATAACTTGTTACCCCGCCCGAAACGGTTACCGCCGTAGCCAAGAACATATCGTCGTCCGTACCGACTACGCTACCTAATGAAAGCGAACCGAAGGAAGACTTGGCGTCAACTTGAATATTACCGTCTATATTACCCGTATAATCTACGTCGCCTTCTCCGTTTATACCGCCTACGTAACCTTCGTTTATCTTTGCGGTCAAGTCTAAAGTTATATCCCCGTTATAGGAATAAGGCGTTTGAGATCTGCCGACAAGAGACCCGAAATAAACTTTTTGATCGTTAAGATTTATTTTAGCCGAAACTTGTACTTCCGCTTCGTCCAAAGAGGCAAGCCCCGATAAACCGCCTACGTACAAAGTGCCGTCGCCGTCGGCAATTATAGAAATATCGACGCTTCCTTTGACCGAGCCGTTAAGAGAACCGAAAGCCCCCGCATAACCGCTGACTACGTTTAAAGTGCCGTTTGCCGTAAAAGCGAACGACCCGTTTGCGCTACCGCAAACAAGTCCTACTCTCGAATTTGAACCGACGGTTATCGTAGAGTCTATTATACATTGAGTGGAAGTTCCGTCAAACGAACCCGCCAAACCGCCGACTTTATTTGCCGAAGATATAGTCATATAAGAGTTGACTTCGGTCAAACTTATCGTGCCTGCACCTTCTCCGACAAGTGCGCCGATAGTTGCCCTTGAACCCGACAACTCGGCGGTAATATCCGCAAAGCACGAAGATATTTCGCCACTCATCACGGCAACGAGACCGCCCGCAAAAGAAACGTCTACGGAAGACAACTTACCCTTGACGGAAACGCCTTTTATAGTCGACTCGGTTGCGATAGTCGCCAAAATACCCAAGTAAGAACCGCCGACGATTTCCACGTTTTCAAAGTTAAGATCGCTTATCTCGGCGTTTGATATTTTACCCAAGAAAGAACCGTGACCGCCTACTGGGGATATTTTAAAGTTTTTAAAGGTTTTACCGTTGCCTAAAAGATGACCGTAAAAATAGTCGTCGGTAAATATGGGCGTTAATTCTTGCCCTTCAAAATCTAAATCGGACACTACCGAATAATACGCTTGCGGATCTTCCTTTAACAGTGCAAGGTTTTCTTTAGTCGCTATCTCGAAAGGTTTTTCCTTGGTACCCCATTCGCCGTAATCTACGGTAAAGGATAATTCGGCGCTTTTAAGTGACGATCTAAACGAGTCGTCGTCCGAAATTGCGGTAACGTATATGACGTAATTGCCGTCGATAGTCAAATATTCTTTTAAAGGTATAACGTTTAAAGCGGTCTCAAAACTTTCGCCGTTATAATTCACCACGTAAGAAGACGCGTTTTCTACGGGGGTGATCGTCAAATCGTAGCCCGTTACCCCGATGGTCGGGGTATCTAAACGCTTGGGATAAACGAAGATCTTTTCTTCGCTACGAGGGGAAGAATAACAAAATTCTTTTTCGCTTACGGCTTCTACCGAAACGGTAATCGTTTTTGTAAGTTGATAGTCGTACGTATTGCCTTCCACTTGATAAACGTTTTGATCCACGTAAAGTAAAAACTTGCCTTGACCGTCTTTGGAATACCAAGAGAAACTGCCGTTTCCGTAACTAACGTCTAATGGCGCCGACAAGAAGGAATATTCGTCCATATCTACGTGTACTACCGTATTGTTCTCGCTAACTAAATCGTACGAACGCGTATATGCGTAAGCAAAGCCCGCCGAATATAAAGAGTCTTCAAACCCGTCCACCGCCAACGCTTTGACGTAAAATACCAAATCGACGTTCTCGAAAACTTCGTCGAGAGTATAGTCAAGGTCTACGGTCTCAAATTCAAAAGTACTTAACGCGTCGTCGTAAGGGGTCTCGACCAATACTTTATACGCCCTTGCGTTTTCCACTTGGCTCCAACTTAACGTACGAGTAGAATTGACGTAATACAAAATTCTCGGCGTATCTATGCGAGGTTTGACGATGACCCCGCCTTTGACGTTTACCGATATCGATTCGGAATACAAAGACGAAGAGTAGAAGAAATCGTCGCCAAGAGTATAAACTCTAAATTCGTATTCCCCGTCGGGGTAGCCCGAGAACTTAAAATACGGCGTCATGCAAGTAGATACCGTGCCGTTTATCTCGATACGATAACCCCTCGAATACTTAACGCCGTCCCAAACGACGGCGGTCGAACCGTCTACCGTATCAATACGCAAAGACGTCGGGGAAACGGGTGAAAGCGGGAAAGCGATACGGTTGCTCGATTTTGAGTTGCCGTAAGTTATGCCGTCTCCGTTTGCTACGACGTAATACTCGTTGGATTTTAAATTGGGACTTATTTTATAAGACAAAGTCTCGGTCTCGTCTATCAAATTGTCGTTTAAAAATATAGAATATTTAACGGCGTTATTTATCTTTACCCAAGTCAAACTTTCGCTATCCGCGTCGTAGTCGATAGTCGGTGCGGTGATAGCGGGTAAACGCGGTTTGCCGTCTCCGCCTATTACCAACTTATAAACGTTGGATTTATTGCTATCCGCATAAAGACCGCTGTTGCCGAAAGCCTGCACTTGCATACTGTACGACCCCGGTTCGGTTATATCTAACGTGTAAGTAGTGACCGTAGCGCCTTGAACGGTAGCGTATAAAACGTTATTTTTAAAAATTTTATATCCGTCCGCGTTGGATATCATCGACCAACGCATGACCCCCAAACCGTTTATTTCCCTGATTTCGGGCGAAGAAAGTTTTTGCAAAGTAGACGAGCCGGATGCAGATCTTTCGTACGGGGCGGAAAAATCCGAATCGGTATATTTACCGCTTCCCAACGCCTTGACTTTGATAACGTAAGATTTGCCGTTTTGCAAGGCAAGTTCGCACCAATTATACGGAACGTTTTGTATTTCTCCGTTTACGTCAAGTTGATAGCCTTCCGCATTTTCAACTTTATTCCAAAACAAAGTTCCCCCATCTAGTACCAGTCCCTGAGGGGTATCGAGTTTTACGGTTTTTGAACACCCGACCGTTAAAGATAGGACGAGTACAAAAAGTATAAAAATGCAAAGAAATTTTTTCATATTCGGCTCCCGTATATTATATTTATAACTTATCGTTTATCAAACGCGCGTATAAATATAATAAAACATCTTATTATAACATAAAAATGCATAAGAACGTGAAAAAAGTAAAAAATATTAATAAAAAAGCAAAAAAACGCTAAATAAGTTTGTTTTAAACCAATTTTAACGCCCCGAACACTTCGCCAAGACCTTTATTTATGACTAGATCCGCATAATTGTCGTAAGGGGTAGGTTGTTTATTTATCAAAATCAATTTGCGTCCCCTATAATAATTTATAAGTCCCGCAGCGGGATAAACTACCAAAGAAGTCCCGCCGACTATAAGTACGTCCGCCGACGAGATAAGTTTAATAGACTCCGAGACCGTCCTATCGTCAAGCGTCTCTTCGTACAAAACGACGTCGGGTTTTAATATGCCTCCGCAGTCGCAATAAGGTATGCCTTTGGTCTTTTTAACGTAATCGAGTCCGAAACCTTTACGACATTTTAAACAGTGATACTTGTCGATGCCGCCGTGCAAATGATAAACGTTCTTACTGCCCGCTTGTTCGTGCAGATCGTCGATATTTTGAGTGATCACTCCTTTTAATTTGCCCGCTTCTTCGAGTTTGGCAAGAGTATAATGGGTAACGTTGGGCTTGACCCCGTCTATTAATAATTTATCCCTATAAAATCTATAAAATTCTTTGGTGTTGTCAAAGAAAAAACTGTGCGATAGTATCTCTTCGGGCGGATAATCGTATTTTTCGTTATATAATCCGTCGACCGATCTAAAATCTTTTATACCGCTTTCGGTACTTACTCCCGCACCGCCGAAAAACACTATGTTTTGGGACTCGTTAACCATTTGACAAAACCTTGCAATATCGTCCATAATTCACCTCGCCTTATTATACGACTTTTAGACGTAAAAGAAAAGGGGAGATAAAAAAATCGAGCGAAAATCGCTCGATCCAAGTTTAGCACTTTTCTTTTTTGCCGTCGCAATTTTGCTCGGATTTGTTGCAGTCCTTTACGGACTTCTTGTCGTCTTTACAGTTCTTTTCTTTTTTGGTTGTTGATTTACTCATATTATTCTCCTTATTCATCTATTTTGAGCATAACTGCCCCTTGTTTTTCGTTACAAATAGGACAAACGTCCCACGCTTCTTTTTGAGTGGATTCGTATCCACACGACGCGCATTTCCACTTGACAGGCTCTTCTCTTTTATACATAGTACCGCCTACTAATTGATCGTGCAATATACCGAACAACTTTTGATGACAAGTTTCGACTTGTATGATATTTTCGTATAACTCGGCAATATCGTCAAACCCTTCGGCACGCGCCGTTTTTGCGTATTCGGGATATATTTTTTCGGCTTCGTTCTTCTCGTCTTCTTGCGCAAACTTTAAGTTTTCCGCAAGATCCCACTTTTCTTTAAACGGATAGCCCGTAGATATATCGATATTTTTGAGCGCTTCTTTTCCCGCCTTTTGCAAGTAGGTATAAAACATTCTCGCGTGATTAAACTCGTTATACGCAACGTTGTCTATCATCTCGGCAAGACATTTCAAGCCTTCGTTTCGAGCGCCGTATTCCATAAACTCGTATCTCGTTCTCGCTTGGCACTCTCCGGCAAACGATTTTGCCAAATTCAAAAAGGTTTTGCTTTTTGCAAGTTCCATTATTCACCTCCACTTTAAGTATTGGCAAAAATACAATAGATATACTAAAAATCTAAAATTCTTTACTTTTCGATAATAGGTCTTTCTTTTTTAAGTTTTCTTTCGACTTAAGACGTTGACACTTTTTAAAAATAAATATATAATCAAGTTGAAAATTTTTTTAAAGGAGTTTATTATGGCAAAAAAATCTACTGTTAACAATAATTTAGTTATTGCTTTGCTCTATATTTTGATAGGCGTTATGTTTATCATTTTTAGAAGCAGTTTGCTTAATTGGGCTTTGACCGTAATTGGTATTTTGGCTATCGTTTACGGTATATATCGTCTTATCCAAAAAGACTGGTTGGAAGGTATTGTTTATTTGGTAGCCGGTATTCTTTTGATAGTCGGCGGTTGGTTATTCCTTGAAATAATCTTGATCGTTTTAGGCGCTTTGCTCGTCGTTAGAGGATTTTTAGATTTGGTTTACGCTATCAAAAATAAGCGTGGTTTAGTGCCTATTCTCGTTGCCGTATTCACCATAATCGGCGGTGTACTTTTGATAGTTAGTAAATGGGTACTTTTGGATTGGTTCTTTATCGTCATCGGCGCTTTGCTTATAGTAGACGGTATCGTAGCGTTGTTTACCAAACCCGCCAAGTCCAAAAAATAATAAGTAACGTTTATAAAAAAATTCTCGCCGTCGGCGAGAATTTTTTTTGTTGTTTAAGTTTTTGTTGTTTAAGTTTTTGTTGTTTAAGTTTTTGTTGTTTAAGTTTTTGTTGTTTAAGTTTTTGTTGTTTAAGTTTTTGTTGTTTAAGTTTTTGTTGTTTAAGTTTTTGTTGTTTAAGTTTTTGT
>Ga0256405_10010923_pt1 | contig 11772 bp, 9 predicted proteins | sample RumenRJG_02DNA_FD_189096 | JGI IMG/M metagenome (GOLD analysis project Ga0256405, IMG submission 189096) | Bovine rumen microbial communities from Lethbridge, Alberta, Canada - RJG_02 | ecosystem: Host-associated > Mammals > Digestive system > Stomach > Rumen | place: Canada: Alberta | collected...
AGGCCAAGCTGGAAGAGACAAAAGCTGCTATTGAGGAGAAGAGCGATGAGCTTAGCGCATATCAAAGCAACCTAAAGTCAAAGAAAAATCAGCTTGGAACATTAGTAAATAATACTTCTACAGCGTTAAACACTACTAATTCTCAAATCGCAGATACACAAGCTGCAATAGAGGAATTGGAGAAACAGCTGGAAGAGGCAAAATCATACGAGAAAAAAATTCAAAAACAGTATCAGGATGCGCAGGTGGCTTTAGCTGAAAAGCTTGCTGGTGAGCGAGGTGGATACTCTGGTGGCTACAGCACAACAGATGAAGAGACACTTTTGCTTGCAGCATTGATTCAGGCTGAGGCAGCCAATCAGGGAGAGGCTGGTAGATTAGCAGTAGGTTCAGTTGTTATGAACAGAGTCGCTAGCTCCCGATTCCCTAACACTGTATCAGGAGTAATATATTCTTCTGGGCAGTTTGCACCTGTTACATCTGGTCGAGTGGCAATCATTTTAGCTGAGGGACCAAACAGTGCGTGCCAATATGCTGCATCGCAGGCTATTGCCGGAAATACTAACACTGACGCGTTGTTCTTCTGTACTTATACATATGCGCAGGCTTTGCATCAATCACAGGTAGATGCAGGCCAATCAGGATTTCTTGATAGAACATCGGGCACTGTATTAAATGCCCATTATTTCTATAACTATAATTAATAAAGGAGGAAAAACTATGGCAACACCACATAATGAAGCCAAGAAGGGTGATTTCGCAAAGACAGTCCTTATGCCTGGCGATCCATTACGTGCAAAATTCGTAGCTGAGAATTTTTTGGAGGATGTAAAATGTGTTAATACAGTTCGTAACTGTTTAGGTTTTACAGGCACATACAAGGGAGTTCCAGTTTCAGTTATGGCTAGTGGTATGGGAATGCCTTCAATTGGTATTTACTCATACGAGCTTTATGAGTTCTATGATGTTGAAAACATCATTCGTATTGGTTCAGCTGGAAGCTACACAGATAAATTAAATGTTTTAGACGTAGTTATTTCTGAAAGTGCTTATTCAGACAGCACTTTTGCAAAGTATACAAATGGAGTAGAGGATAAGACTCTTTACCCAAGCAAGAAGATTAATGACATTGCAATTGCAAAGGCTAAGGAGCTTGGAATTGATGCTAAGCTTGCAAAGGTTCATTCAGCAGATCAGTTCTACACAGCACCTGAAATGGGCGGCTGGAAAGCAGTTAAAGAGCGTTGCGGATGTGACTGCGTAGAAATGGAAAGCTTTGCTCTTTTCAACAATGCAAATATGCTTGGCAAGAATGCTACATGTATGCTTACAATTTCTGATTCATTTGTTACTTCAGAGGAGATTCCAGCAGAGGATCGTCAGAAGTCATTTACAGAGATGATGAAGCTTGCTCTTGAGACAGCAATTGTATTGTAATTCCATTAGAGTAAGACCGTAAAAAGACTTATAACAGCACTTGGAAATAACCATTTTCCAAGTGCTGTTTCTTTTGTGAAATATCTAGAAAAAAGCTTGTTAAGAATTTAACTAGAATTTTCACCGGAATAGACACAATTCGGAAACTAAAATTATGGGCTGAAGTTTCCAAAAGGACGAAAAATCAATGTTTCTTGATAATTATTTAACAAGCGGTATTAGAGAATTGACTAAACCCGATGGGAATATTCTGACAAGTTTGTAGTCAAGCCCTTTTCTGACAAAAATTTTATTTGAAATCACTGACTAGATATGGTACCATTTTCACATCGGCGGCGTAGTGAGGTTTATTTTTTTTTACCAAGGTTCGTTAAAAAATTAACAGTTTGAGAGATGCATTTTTATATACATTGCACAAACGGTTAGCAGATATCGTTTCTTGTTAAAATAATCTGACTAAATAACGCCAAAACAAAAAAGTATTTCTTAAAAGGAGAAAGAAAAACATGGGAAAAAAAGTAGTTATTGCTAGCGCATGTAGAACAGCCATTGGTACAATGGGCGGATCACTTAGCAACACTCCAGCAGCAGACTTAGGTGCTATCGTAATCAAGGAAGCAGTTAAGAGAGCTGGAATCAAGCCAGAGGACGTAGAGCACGTATATATGGGATGCGTTATCCAGGCTGGTTTAGGACAGAACGTTGCTCGTCAGGCAGCTATCAAGGCTGGTCTTCCAAACGAGACAACAGCAGTTACAACAAACGTTGTTTGTGGTTCTGGTCTTAACTGTGTTAACCAGGCAGCACAGATGATTATCGCAGGTGATGCTGATGTAGTAGTAGCAGGTGGTATGGAGAATATGTCACTGGCTCCATTCGCACTTCCAAATGGACGTTTCGGTTATAGAATGACTTGGCCATCAAACAGCCAGGGTGCTTTAGTAGATACAATGGTTAAGGATGCTCTTTGGGATGCATACAATGACTACCACATGATCAAGACAGCTGATAACATCGCTGAGCAGTGGAAGCTTACAAGAGAAGAGCTTGATGAGTTTGCTGTTAACTCACAGAACAAGGCAGTTGCAGCTCAGGAATCTGGTGCATTCAAGGATGAAATCGTTCCTGTAGAAATCAAGAAGAAGAAGGAGACAATCCTTTTCGATACAGATGAAGGCCCAAGACCTGGTACAACAATGGAAGGTCTTGCTAAGCTTAAGGCTCTTTATCCAAACGGTGTTGTTACAGCTGGTAACGCTTCAGGTATCAACGATGGTGCTGCAGCACTCGTAGTTATGTCTGAGGAGAAGGCTAAGGAACTTGGTGTTAAGCCACTTGTTACTTTCGTAGCTGGTGCACTTGGCGGATGCGCTCCAGAAATCATGGGTGTTGGTCCAGTTCCTGCAACAAAGAAGGCTCTTGCTAAGGCTGGTCTTACAATTGAGGATCTTGATGTTTACGAAGCAAACGAAGCATTTGCTGCACAGTCTGTAGCAGTTGGTAAGGAGCTTGGCTTCGACCTTAACAAGCTCAATCCAAACGGTGGTGCTATCGCTCTTGGACATCCAGTAGGAGCTTCAGGTGCTCGTATCCTTGTAACTCTTATCTACGATATGATTCACAACCCAGAGTACAAGAAGGGTCTTGCTACTCTTTGCATCGGTGGCGGTATGGGTTGCGCTACAATTATCGAGAAGTACGAAGGCTAATCGTTATCGTTAAGACGATAAGCAAACATTTAGAATATTTAATTATTCGATACACTTTAAAATTTAAGCGAGAGGCAGTAAATGTAGGTTCAAATAGCCTGTAATTCTCAAGCTCTTATATTTCTCAAGCGAAGCATTCCACGCTGAGCGGAGAAATATTAGGCTTGTGAATGTAACAGGCGAGAGAAAGACTTAATTAACTGGCTCGGACTAAAAATATTAGGAGGAACTAAAAATGAAGGTAGGCGTAATTGGCGCAGGTACAATGGGCCAGGGCATTGCTAAGGCATTTGCTATGGTTGATGGTTATGAAGTAGCTCTTTGCGATATTAAGCAGGAGTGGGCTGAAGGCGGAAAGGACAAGATTGCTAAGGGTTATGCAAGACTTGTTGAAAAAGGAAAGATGGAGCAGGCAGCAGTAGATGCTATCCTCGCTAAGATCACTCCAGGTCTCAAGGAAGACCTTTGCAAGGATTGTGACCTTATCGTTGAGGCTGCTTTCGAGAACATGGAAGTTAAGAAGACAACATTCAAGGAGCTTGACGAAATCGCTAAGCCTGAGTGCATCTTCGCTTCAAATACATCTTCACTTTCAATCACAGAGATCGGAAATGGTCTTAACCGTCCAATGATCGGTATGCACTTCTTCAACCCTGCTGATAGAATGAAGCTTGTTGAGGTTATCGCTGGTGTTAACACTCCACAGGAGACAGTTGATAGAATCGTTGAGATTTCTAAGGAAATCAACAAGACTCCAGTACAGGTTAACGAGGCTGCTGGTTTCGTAGTAAATCGTATCCTTATACCAATGATCAACGAAGCTGCATTCATCAAGATGGAAGGTGTTTCTGATATCGCTGGTATCGATGCTGCTATGAAGCTTGGTGCTAACCACCCAATGGGACCACTTGAGCTCGGCGATTTCATCGGTCTTGATATCTGCCTTGCTATCATGGACGTTCTTTACAACGAGACAGGTGACAGCAAGTATCGTGCTTGCCCACTTCTTCGTAAGATGGTTCGTGGTGGTAACCTTGGTTGCAAGTCTGGTAAGGGATTCTACGTATACAACGCAGATCGTACAAAGACAGCAGTAGATGCACAGTAATTCGTTACGTAACCAAGCCAGATTAGGCTAAAGTCAGTTTATATTAATCCATTGTTCATAGAGTCTTAATAGTCTGTAAGCAACAAGCTCTAATAATTCTTACGCGAGACATGTTGTCGAGCGGAGAATTTATTAGGCTTGTAGCTGTAACAGACGGGAGAAAAACTAAAGTGCAATGGATTGCGAATAAAATTAAGGAGATTCAGATCATGGATTTTACATTAGATAAGAAGCATGAGATGGCTAGACAGTTATTCAGAGAGTTCGCTTTGAATGAAGTTAAGCCAATGGCTCAGGAAATTGATGAGACAGAGCAGTTCCCACGTGAAAACGTTGAGAAGATGATGAAGTACGGTTTCATGGGTATTCCAATTCCAAAGGAGTACGGCGGACAGGGATGTGATATTCTTACATACATCATGTGCGTAGAGGAACTTTCAAAGGTTTGCGGTACAACAGGTGTTATCGTTTCAGCACATACATCACTTTGCTGCGATCCTATTCTTACATACGGTACAGAAGAGCAGAAGCAGAAGTTCTTAGTTCCACTTGCAAGTGGTAAGAAGCTTGGTGCTTTTGCACTTACAGAGCCAGGTGCTGGTACAGATGCACAGGGCGCTCAGTGTAGAGCTGAGGAAGATGGAGATTCTTGGGTACTTAACGGTTCTAAGTGCTTCATCACAAACGGTAAGGAAGCTGATATCTACATCATCTTCGCTGTAACAGACATCGTTGAGGATGCTAGAGGACGTAAGTCTAAGAAGTTCTCAGCTTTCATCGTTGAGAAAGATACACCAGGATTTACATTTGGTACAAAGGAGAAGAAGATGGGTATCCGTGCTTCTTCTACATACGAGCTTATCTTCCAGGATTGCCGTATTCCAAAGGAGAACATCCTTGGACCTAGAGGAAAGGGCTTTGGTATCGCTATGCACACACTTGATGGTGGACGTATTGGTATCGCTGCTCAGGCTCTTGGTATTGGAGAGGGCTCAATCGATGCAACAATCGATTTCGTAAAGGAAAGAAAGCAGTTCGGTCGTCCAATCGCTGCATTCCAGAATACTGCATTCCAGCTTGCTGATATGAAGGCTCGCATGGATGCTGCTAAGTATCTTGTATACAAGGCTGCATGCACAAAGGATCAGTACATGGAAGACCACAAGACAAGCTACTCTATCGAGGCAGCTGAGGCTAAGTTATTTGCAGCAGAGGCAGCTATGGCTGTTACTACAAAGGCTGTACAGCTTCACGGTGGTTATGGTTACACAAGAGAGTACGACGTAGAGCGTATGATGCGTGACGCAAAGATTACAGAAATTTACGAGGGAACATCTGAGGTTCAGAGACTTGTTATCTCTGGCTCAATGCTCAAATAATTCTAGTATCATATAAAGGAGATTAAATACATGAATATCGTAGTATGTATTAAACAGGTTCCTGATACAAAGGGCGGCGTAAAGTTTAACCCAGATGGAACTCTTGATAGAGCATCAATGCTCGCAATTATGAACCCAGATGATAAGGCAGGTCTTGAAGCTGCTCTTAGAATCAAGGATGAGACAGGTGCAAAGGTTACAGTTCTTACAATGGGACTTCCAAAGGCTGATGATATGCTCCGTGAAGCACTTGCTATGGGTGCTGATGAGGCAGTTCTTGTTACAGATAGACGCCTTGGTGGTGCTGATACATGGGCTACATCTTCAACAGTTGCAGCTGCAGTAAAGAAGCTTGATTACGATCTCATTATCACAGGTCGTCAGGCTATCGATGGTGATACAGCTCAGGTTGGTCCACAGATCGCTGAGCATCTTGCACTTCCAGTTATCTCTTATGCTGAGGATATCAAGGTTGATGGTAACAGCGTTATCGTTAAGCGTCAGTATGAGGATAGATATCATGAAGTTAAGGCTCAGATGCCTTGCCTTATTACTGCACTTTCAGAGTTAAATGAGCCACGTTACATGACTCCAGGCGGCATCTTTGATGCATATGACAAGGAAGTAACAGTTTGGGGTCGTGATGATCTTACAGATCTTGATGATGCAAACATCGGTCTTGCTGGTTCTCCAACAAAGATCGCAAAGGCTTCTGATAAGGTTCGTAAGGGAGCAGGCGAAAAGGTTGCTCTTGATCCTAAGGAGTCAGTAGAATATATCGTTGGCAAGCTTAAAGAAAAGCATGTAATTTAATAAATAGGAGGCAAATATAATGTCATTAGAAGAATACAAGGGCGTAGCTATATTCGCTCAGCAGGTTGATAATAAACTTAGCTCAATTGCCTTCGAACTTATCGGCAAGGCACATGAGCTTGCAGAAAAATTAGGAACAGACGTAACAGCAGTAGTACTTGGTCACGATATCTCAGCTCTTGCTGATAAGCTTGGCGAGTACGGCGCTGATAAGGTAGTTCTTATCGACAATAAGGAACTTGAGACATATCGTACAGAGCCATATGCTCAGGCTCTTACAGCTTATATTAATGAGTACAAGCCAGAAATCATGCTCGTTGGTGCAACAGCTATCGGTCGTGATCTTGGCCCTACAGTTTCAGCTAGAGTTCAGACAGGTCTTACAGCTGACTGTACATCACTTGAGATTGGTGATTTCCCACTTCAGGCTAGAGAAGGTCAGGAGCAGAAGCACAATCAGCTTCTTATGACTCGCCCAGCATTCGGTGGTAACACAATCGCTACAATCGCATGCCCAGACAACCGTCCACAGATGGCTACAGTTCGTCCAGGTGTTATGCAGAAGCTTGAGAAGCAGCCAGGCCGCAAGGCAGAAGTTATCAACTTCAACCCTGAGCTTACAGTAAACAACAGATTCGTAGAAATCCTTAACATCGTAAAGAACGTATCTACAACAGCAGATATCATGGATGCTAAGATCCTCGTTTCTGGTGGTCGTGGTGTTGGTTCTGCAGAGAACTTCAAGATGCTTGAGGATCTTGCTGAGGTTCTTGGTGGTACAGTATCATGCTCACGTGCAGTAGTAGATTCAGGCTGGAAGCCAAAGGATCTTCAGGTAGGTCAGACAGGTAAGACTGTTCGTCCTAACGTATATTTCGCAATTGGTATCTCTGGTGCTATCCAGCATACAGCAGGTATGGAAGAGTCTGATATCATCATCGCTATCAACAAGGATGAGACAGCTCCTATCTTTGATGTAGCTGATTACGGTATCGTTGGAGATCTTAACAAGATTGTTCCAGCTCTTACAGAGGCTATCAAGGCTGAGCTTGCAGCTCAGAATTAAATTTCACGATTTATCGAGTTTACGAAGAAAAATCGTGAACCCCGACAATCCCTTCACCGAAGGTGAACTTTAAATGGGATTGTCTCCTTAAAAATGAGGCAATATCTATTCATTTATGACTAGATTTTTCCTATAATTTCTTTCTTTAATTTTTTAAAGGGCGAGTCCATATGGGCTCGCCCTTAGTTTTTAACAATCTTTTGTGTATATATAAATAAAGTGATACAATCAGAATATGAATAAATCAAAGAAACTCGATATGACCCATGGTCCACTCTTGGGTAAACTCATATTTTTTACAGTTCCGATAATCTTATCGGGGGTTTTACAGCTACTATTCAATGCAGCTGATGTTATTGTTGTGGGAAGATTTGCTGGTGAAGCTTCGCTGGCGGCAGTCGGTTCCACATCAGCCCTTATAAATCTCATGACCAACTTATTCATAGGTATGTCTGTAGGTGCCAATGTATGTGCGGCACAGTTTTATGGTGCAGGTCAGTTCAAAGATGTTAAGCGAACAGTCCACACAAGCACTGCATTTTCCCTTATTTGTGGTGTACTGCTAATATTTATAGGCTTATTCCTTGCAAGGCCTATTTTGGAGATTATGGGCTCTCCTGAGGACGTTATTGACTTGGCAGCACTCTATGTAAGGCTATATTTTTTAGCAATGCCTGCAATTATGTTATACAATTTTCTGGCATCTATTCTAAGAGCAGCCGGAGATACTACACATCCGCTTGCATTTTTGACAGTTGCAGGAATAGTTAACGTTATTCTGAATCTTATTTTAGTAATTATATTTAAGATGGGAGTTGCAGGAGTTGCGATTGCAACTGTTACATCTAATTATATATCTTGCGCTATGCTTGTTGCCTTTTTCATGAAGCAGGAAGAGGCGCTGAAGCTTGAATTAAATAAAGTAGGTATCGATAAGAAAATATTAAATCGTATTATAAGAATTGGGTTGCCTGCTGGAATTCAGGGCACTGTATTCTCATTATCAAATGTAGTAATCCAGTCAGCAATTAACTCCTTTGGAACAGCGGTAATCGCTGGTTCATCGGCTGCAGCTAGTATAGAGGGCTTTGTATATGTATCTATGAATTCTGTCTCACAGACATGTGTTACATTTGTAGGCCAGAATTTTGGAGCTGGTGACGAAAAGAGAGTTAGAAAAGTAGTATTCGAATGCCTTGGTATAGTTACTGTTTTAGGTGCAGTTCTAGGAAATCTAGCATACGTTTTCGCAGAACCGCTTCTTGGAATCTATACCGATAGTAAAGCTGCTATTGTGGCTGGAACACTGCGTCTTTTCTGGGTTTGTTGCCCATATTTCCTTTGTGGAATCATGGATACACTAACAGGAGGATTGCGTGGTCTTGGACGTTCTACAGTTCCTATGATAGTGTCTCTTTTAGGAGCCTGTGTTACACGATTAATTTGGATAGCAACCTATTTTCAGTTCCATAAAACAGAAGGTGTTTTGTTTTTCTCTTACCCAGGCAGTTGGCTGTTGACACTTTCAGTACATAGCATATGCCTTGTGGTTGTTTATAGGGATTGGGTGCGTCGTAAGGCGTCTGAAGTTAGAATTTAAATCAGGATATAATGAATGAAAGCTTGATTGGAGGACATATATGTATTGGAAGGAAATGCTTGGGGCTCTTGCAAAACCAAATAAAAATGCAGCGACTTACGATATTTCCACAGACTACAAATATGAGGGCTTGCAGGAATATCCGAGGCCTCAGCTTCAACGTAATTCATATATAAACTTAAATGGAAAATGGGACTATAGAATCATAGATGAAAAGGGGCATGCATCGTCTATTGGGAAAATAGAAGTACCATTTTCACCTGAGACAAAGCTATCTGGGGTAGAGTGTAAACCACTTAAGCCTGAAGATACTTTGGAATATATAAAAGTCTTTTGCCTGTCAAAGCTAAAGAAAAGCAAGCGTCTTATTCTTCATTTTGGAGCAGTTGATCAAGTGGCTCATGTTTCTATGAATGGAGTAAATATAGGCATGCATGAGGGTGGATACACTGCATTCTCATTTGATATAACAGACTACGTTGTAGAGGGAAATAACGAGCTAAAAGTAAAGGTTAGAGACTACACAGATGAAGTCGGTTATGCCAGAGGAAAACAAGCTATAGAGCCTAGCGGCATGTGGTACACAGCACAAAGTGGAATCTGGCAGACAGTGTGGATGGAATGGGTTCCGGAAGCATATGTTACTGATATGAGGATAACACCTGACATAGATGCTGATAAGGTTGATATCACTTTAAAAGTATCTGAAGTAAAGGGAAAAGTAGATGTCATTTCATCTAATCAGGATTTAATAAAAGAGTTTAAAGTCGATAAAATCCTGGAGGATAAGATATATATTAGTGTTTATCTTAACCAGTATAAGCTGTGGACTCCGGATAGTCCAATTCTCTATTTTTTAAATATTAGTTATGGGAAAGATAGCTTTTCCACTTATTTTGCCATGAGGCATTTTGGTGTTTGCAAGGATGAAAATGGTATCCCTAGACTCACTTTAAATCATAAGCCATATTTTATGAATGGGGTGTTGGATCAGGGATATTATCCAGAAAGCTTAATGACACCGCCATCTGATGCTGCAATGATAAATGACATTGAGACAATCAAGGGATTGGGCTTTAATATGATAAGAAAGCATTGCAAGCTGGAGCCTATGAGGTGGTATTTTCACTGTGACAGAATCGGTATGATTGTGTGGCAAGATATTGTTAATGGCGGTACAAAGTACAATATGCACATGATTTGCCACATTCCAACAGTCGTTAGGCCATTTGGAAATACAAAGGATAAGAACCGATTATTTCTTCAGTTTACAGGACGTAATACAGCACGTTCCAAAGAGGTATGGTTCAAGGAATGTGAGGAGATTATAAAGCAACTCAAAAACGTTCCCAGCATTGGTCAGTGGTGTTTGTTTAACGAGGGATGGGGCCAATTTGATGCTAAATCGTGCCTTGAGTTTGCAAAAAAGATAGATGATACCAGACCTTATGATTCAGCTTCTGGATGGTTTCATGAAGGCTGTGGGGATGTATATTCAGAGCATAAGTATTTTGAAGAGTTAAAGGTCAAGCTAGGGGAGCGTCCATATGTAATATCTGAATATGGTGGTTTTTCTCTTAAGGTTGGTAACCATGTGAAAAGAGAGGTCATGTATGGCTATAAGCGATATAATCAACCTAAGGATTTGCAGGATGCATTTGATGCCTTAATGGAAAAGATAAGTTCACTTGAAGCTGAAGGGCTAAGTGGGGCAGTTTTCACTCAGGCTACCGATATAGAAGATGAGTTAAATGGACTTCTTACCTATGACAGGAAAGTTCAAAAGATATATTAAGAGTAAATTGTGCATATATCCCGAGTTATTTACATATGTGGATAACTTTTGGGGAAAACTTAAGTTGTTGATAGTCGAATCACTAACTTAAAAATATCGATAACTCCAGTAAACATGCGGTTTGTTTGCTGGAGTTATTTTTTATCAACAATAATTCGATGTGGAAAAATGAAGTTATCCTCAACTATAAAAATATCATTGTGGAAATTGTGGATAAGTAGCGATGCAGGTTGAATCGTATAACAACAAGCGTAAAAATCCTATATTTATAGGCTTTTTTCAATATGATTCATAATTAGACGGTACAAACAGAGGATTTATGATATAATAATTCCCGGTATTATTTGTAAAATAGGAGGTTTAAAATGGCAGAAAACGAATCATGTGCTTCAGCAAGCTCATGTAGTAGAGGTTCTTGCGAAGGATGTCCATCACATGCTTCAGCACAAAATAGCACAAGAAACACATCATTTATTGAAGAACCAAATAAGAATTCAAATATAAAACATGTAATAGGAATCGTTTCAGGTAAGGGTGGTGTTGGTAAGTCACTTGTTACATCATCACTTGCTGGCGTTATGGCTAGAGCTGGTTATTCAGTAGGTATTTTAGATGCTGATATTACAGGTCCATCAATTCCAAAGATGTTTGGCGTACATGGTCCAGCTGCAGCAAATGCAGAAGGCGTTATGCTTCCAGAGGTTGCAGAGGATGGAACAAAGATTATGTCTGTTAATCTTATCCTTGATGATGAAGAGCAGCCTGTTATCTGGAGAGGTCCTGTTGTTGCAGGTGTTGTAAAGCAATTCTGGACAGATGTACAGTGGGGCGATATTGATTATTTATTTGTTGATATGCCACCTGG
>Ga0256405_10010924_pt1 | contig 11769 bp, 11 predicted proteins | sample RumenRJG_02DNA_FD_189096 | JGI IMG/M metagenome (GOLD analysis project Ga0256405, IMG submission 189096) | Bovine rumen microbial communities from Lethbridge, Alberta, Canada - RJG_02 | ecosystem: Host-associated > Mammals > Digestive system > Stomach > Rumen | place: Canada: Alberta...
AATGAGCTTTATATTCTTGATTTAGAAGATAAAATTAAAGACCTCGAGAAAAAACTCTCTCATTACGACAAATCCTACAAGGCACGTGTCTTAGCAGAGAAGGTTAAAAAGAATCCCGATTTTGATTTTTCAAGAAGGATAGGTGATTAAAATGGAAAAAGAATATTATGATTCGGAGAAGAAAGAGATTGATATTGGTGGAGCTTACACAGCTGACAACAAAAGAAAAAAGTTGAAGGGAAAGTTTTTGTGTACAAGTCATGATGATAGGATGAAAATGTTAAAGAGTTCGCGTATATGGGACGTTTATGAGGAATATGAGAATATGCGAAATCCGAATCAGAGTGAGTAAAAAATAACGCACTCTCCCCTTATGAGATTGAGTGCGATGTTATGTGTGAATTAACTTGTGGTCTTAGTTTTGTTTAGGTATTGTTTGGCTGAAATATTTTTAAAGAGAAGGATGCCGAGAGAATTTAAAGATTACCAGTAAAAAAATAGCACTCAGCTCCTATATAACTATGGAGAAGAGTGCTATTGGATTATTTGCTATATGTTGCTTTATTGTCAGAAATCTGGATGTTTTCAAAACTAAAATAATTATTATCAGCATCAATAAATTCAGCTATGTAACCATCATCTTTTTTCTTAAATCCATCTATTGCTTCAGAACTCTGATATGCTTGAATACCAGTGTCTTCAGCTGCACCATCACTAAGATATTCATCCTCACGAATATCTTCATCCAAGTGCGCTCCACTATAATCTGTTCCATCAAGATTCAAAGATACTTTTGAGTCACTTCGTTTAATCATATATTCGCCAGAAAAACTATAGCCATAATATGATGAGTCATATATTTCTCCAAAGACAGGATTAACGATTCCAGCTGCACTCTTGAAGTCTAAGGATAAACCATGAATTTGGTCAACCACTGGCAGAACCTCAAAAGATACGATTGATGATACTGGAAAATATAATGATTCGGATTCGACTTTATTTCCTGAACTATCGGTATTCAAATATACCTCCATTTTTGATAAATCATATCCGATATAAGAGTTATAGTTTTCTTTTGCTTTAGCAACAACTTCATCATCTGTAAGTTTAGCACAATCGCCAAGGTTTATACCAGAGCCAGCCAATGCATATTTGGTGAATGTTCCGTTCTCAATAACAACTATATTAACACTGGATTCTTTGTCAATGTTATCGGTTAAATACCAAATTTCACGTTCGCTTGAATTAAAGATACTGCTTACAGGAATATTTGAATCCTTGGCTTCATCTTCAATATCTTCTGATTCATCTTCAATATCTTCTGATTCAGCTGTAATGTTATTACTATCAGTGTTCGTAGATGCTGTATCTTTGCTTCCACAAGCTGTTGCAAAAAGACTCATTGAAAGTGCAAGTGCGGTACAAAGAACAGCTTTTTTTAAATGTTTCTTTTTCATTATAATCCCTCTTTCTATATAATTTATCGTTTTCTCCTCATATATGAGGAAAACTTACTCAAGTATACTCAATATATTTAGCATAGTCAAGAGATTGAGTATGTTATTCTCCATACATAAGGAGAATAATCATGATTTCTTATGAGCCGTTTTATGAAACCATGTTGAAAAAGGATATGACAGAATATGCGTTGATTTTCAAGCATGGAGTACCAGCGAACACACTTCATCGAATGAAGCATGGTGAAGCTATTACAACCAAAACATTAGATACGCTGTGTGATATATTGGATTGCGAAGTATCAGATATAGTCAAGCATATTAAAGCGGATGAAGTATAAAAAATAGCACTCAACCCTTCTGAGGGCAGAGTGCTATTTTTATGTTTATCGGTTCATAATTTCATCAAATGACTTGTAGCCTAACCACTCGGCTATGGTGTCGTCCTCGAACCAAAAGAAGTCGTTAAGGTCTGTCAGATGAATGCCATGCTCGTAACAGTCGGATAAGATATTAAAGACAGTTTCTATCTCTTCATCCGTGAGATACTTAAGCGTATCAACTGCGCCAGACCATGCTCGTTCTCGTAGCTCTGAGACCGATATATCTTCATATACCACCATAGGCTATACCTCTATGATGTAGGCTCTGTTAGCAAGCTGTTCCTCTGGTGCTACCTGAGCATCATTAACCTCACGAACCATAGCGGTGAACATATCAATATCCATTTCTTCTGAGTATGGGATAAGAATCCATTCATGGACTGATGAAGGAATGGCTATGATTCGGTGAGTGCCGTACTTTTCCCCATATGACTTTAGAGCATCTTTATTGAGGATGGCAGACGCACCTTTAGTCTGACACTCGTTTGTGATGCAAGTGAAGCCAGTCACCTCTTCAGGGATTCCAAGCATATCTGCAAGATTCACGAACTTGGTCTCTTTGAAGGTGTTCTCTTTAGCATGGCGAAGGATGGAACTGCCTGAAACATTTGCACGTTTCAAAATATCAGGAGTTATCTTGATGCTTCCTTTGCCATCTCCGATGTCAATACGAACATATACATAGGCTTCAATGCCCTCATATTCAGTAGCTTCTTTAGTGATATTTTCATCCGAAGTCTTCTGTAGACCGAGATAGCAGTTTTTCCAGAGGAAAGACCTGCTGAGAAGTTGGTTCACATCAAAGCTGATGCTGTTGTTAGATTCAAAGATTCGGATACAAGCCTCGGCTGCTTCGGATGCTGTGAGACCTCGTTTGATGAAGTCGTCTACATAGACGGTCGGTGCAATGTTTGATGAAGTGCGGAGAATGATGCCTTCTTTTAAGACTCCGTTTTTCACAACTTCTTGCGGCTCTGCGTGATAGCCACGGTTTTTGAGTTCATAAATGATATCATTTCTGTTCATATGCGTACCTCCATTTTTCGCATAATGTTTATAAGTTGCGAAAAATGGTTTAGTGGTCGGACAGACCACTTCTGAGAGTGGAAAAAACAGAAAAAAGTACAAGAAAGTACATTGACGATAAACACAAATCGTGTGTATAATTGATACATGATTTTGACTTAGATAAGAGGATAATGACTATGAAGAAAAGAATCAATATATCACTTGATGAAGAGACTATTTTGAAGCTAAAAGAGTTAGCTGAAAAGTCACATCGAAATGTGAGTCAGTGGGTAACTGATAAGGTCTGGGAAGCTGATGAGAAGGACAAGGAAAAATCCGAGAGAAAGTAGGCGTTGCTTATGAAAAATAAAGATAAGAAGATAATTATTGAGCGGTTGCAAACAAAGGACAGAAGACGAAAAATATATCATAGTAGTGTTCCTGATGAATATAAGGAAGATAAGGATATTATTGATTTAGAACGTAAAATCGGTATGAGAAAGATTGATAGAATTGGATTTGATGTTATAAATCAGGTCTATTTTGTTCATGAGTTTGTCCTTGATTATAACGAGTTTCGCCAGGAAGAGATATGGAGAAAAAGTCTAAAGGTCTTTGATGATTTTAGTAGTTATTTTGATTATCTTAATGGCGAAATATATGAGAATGCATGTTACTATCAGTGCGATTTATCAAAAATCAAGAAGAAAGTTGATAAATCAAGGATGAGTGAAAAAACATCCTTTGTTGAAGACTGCATTGATGACTATGTAATTACGTCATCAGATGAAGAATTATTGCAATATCAAGAAGGTGAAAGACGTAAGAAGCAGGTGAAAAAATGGATAGATAAATTTATAGCCTGTGATACTTTTGCAAAATTACGGAAGGTAGTTGAATCTTATAATAAATCTGTATTAAGCAAAGAAAACAACATAGATGTTGTCTTCTTTTTCTGGCAGTATATCTTTTATGATTTGAATGATAAGACAAGGTTTGACGTTATAATGCAGTATATGTCTTCGGGGTATTATCCAGAGTATAGACTAATTAGACCGTTATGTCATATTTATAATCCAGAAGATGTATTAGCAAACTATAATTATTCGTTGGGTGTAAAACAAACGTGTGATAAGCATAAAAGAAATCTTAGGAAATATGTTGAGTCGTTAAGTAATGCTGAATATGAGAACGCAAATGAGACTGAAGTTTGTTTTGATGAGAAGACTCATTATTATTGTGAAAGTGACTCATATGGGGTGCATAGGTTCTTCGAGACATTTGAAGAACTGATTAAGTATCGAAAAAATGATTTATCAGATGCAGACTTAACAAAAGATATCCAATTGGATTATGATTTCTCGGCTTGTAAAACTAATGAAAATACGAAATTGCCAATAGGTAATTCAGGTGACCTTGAGTATGTAATAAAGAAAAAATACTCAGACGGAAAATTCAAAGTGTTGCAAGCATGGTATAACAAGAACGATGTGCCAGTAAAGCATTATATACATGAGTTTGAATATTTCTTTGACTTTGTAGCGTTCTTAAAAGGAGATTTGTCAGGAACAGACTTACTTCTTTGCGATGGTTTAAGAAATCTTGATGATGTATCTGGAATAGATTTTTCTGATGCAAGAATCACGAGTGGTATCTGCGATAAGTTTGGAATCAAATATAAGAGTTATTCTATAGACTCGGAAAAGGTAGAATCATTTAGCGAGACTGAAGAGTACGAGCGGAGTACGGCACTTGTTCTTCAAGCATCAAGAGAGCTTGCAACCTCTGGAGAAGCAGGGTCATTAGGTTTTCTTGGATATGATTCGACTAAAGAACGTGTGTCTTACATATCAGATTTACATTTGATGCATAAATTGGAACATTTTAAGCCGAAGTCTAAGTCTGATGTTGTTTATGTGATACAGACCATAGTCAATAGTATTGTTGCTGAAACTAATAGTATCCTTTTGATTGGTGGAGATGTAGCATCAGATTATACGATATTTGAGCTGTTTATTCGATTGTTACGTGACGAATTGGATAGAAGGCGAAGAAATCCCAAAGTGATTTTTATACTTGGAAATCATGAGTTATGGGAGTTCCCATCGCTGACTTTTGATTCAATTGTAGAAAAATATGAGAAGCTTATATCAGAGTGCGGTATGTATCTTCTGCAAAATGATATTTTGTACAAAGATTCCGAAAGAAGGATACATCGGATTACAAATGAAGAGCTTATATCTTTATCAGAAAAAGAAGTTCGTGATAGGCTGCGAGATGCACGGATTATATTCTTTGGTGGGCTGGCTTTCTCTGGTTATAATGAGCAGTTCAATGCTAATAATGGTATTTATAGAAAAACAATAAGTAGAGATGAAGAAATAAGACAGAGCAAGTGTTTTGAAGAACTTTATAATAAGGTTCTTGGAATACTTCCTGATAGAAAAATTGTTGTTTTCACTCATACACCGATGGATTGTTGGAGCGAAAAAGTAAATTACCATAAAGAATATGTATATGTAAGTGGTCATACACATAGGAATCAGTTTTATGATGACGGAGAGACTCGTATTTATGCAGATAATCAGATAGGGTATTCTAATAATAATCCTCATTTGAAGTGGCTTGAAATGGATAATGAGTATGATTATTTTACGGATTATGAAGATGGAATTCATCAGATAACTGCTGATGACTATAGAAGTTTTTATCGAGGCAAGAACATCATGATTACATTTAATCGTGAAGTTAATGTCTTGTATATGCTTAAGAAAAATGGATATTATTGTTTTATTCATCAATCTAAAGGTGGTTCTCTCACTATGCTTAACGGTGGAGCGTTAAAGAAGTTAAATGAGTGGGATATAAATTATTATTACGATAATATGAATATGGTTGTAGATGCAATAAAAAAGCCACTTGATAAGTATTCAGGTATACAGGAGAAAATTGCAGCTGAGATTCGTAAGCTTGGCGGTGATGGTACGATTCATGGATGCATAATAGATATTGATTGGTACAACCATGTTTATGTTAATCCTGTTGATTTGAAAATTACTGGCTACTGGGCATCAGATATTATCAATAAAAAGATATATCCCAATGTTCCTGCTCTTTTAGAGAAAGAATGTCCTTTGATGTACGCAAAATATACGAAGCTGCTAAAAGGAAGTTCTAAAAATCTTCCAATGATTTCGAATGGAGCAGGAACAGAGATATCTATATTACCGCAGACATACTTGGACACAGACATTTATAAAGCGTCCAGAGAGATAAAGAAAATGCAGAAGTTGAGTTCTAATATACTGACCACTTGGTATGAAGTTGATAATGGTAGAAAGATGATTGAATCGAAGAAGAAGTGAGGTGAAAAATATGTTACCAGTACAGTTAACATATGGAAATGAGGGATTTAAAGAAATCAAAGATTTTTTGAAGAAGAATTATCATGAAGATTACACACTGTCAATTTACAATAATCTTGAACAGTCTACGATAGAGGTTATATGTGATTTTGATAGTATGATGGATGTAATTCTTTATGTCACTAATGTGGAACATGATTTTCCTGCATGGATTGGTGTAAATGAATTATCTGATTCATATGTTGTTGGTATGGACTTTACAAGAGGACGATTACATACCCCGTCTGTGTGTGAATGGAAAGACGGAAGACTTGTTGAGAAATAAATTTACGAAATGACATTTGGAACTACATTTGGAAGGATGAAATAGATGGCAGGTTCAAAAAATAAGAACCAGAAGACATGCTATATCTACACTCGTGTGTCTACTGCGATGCAGGTGGATGGATATAGCCTTGAAGCTCAGGAAGAGCGATTGCGAAAAGAAGCGAAGCATCGTGGATATAAAGTCATCGGTGTGTATCAGGAAGAAGGAAAATCGGGGAAAAATATCGTCGGGCGTAAGGTGTTTCAACAGATGCTTGACGATATCCGAGATACCTCAAAGGATACACCTGATTATGTATATGTATTCAAATTAAGCCGATTCGGTCGTAATGCGGCTGATACTCTGTCTTCCCTTCAGTTCTTGGAAGATTTCGGTGTCAGTCTGCTTTGCGTGGAAGACGGCATAGATAGTGCAGGAGCAGCAGGAAAGCTGCTTATTGCGGTTTACGCTGCTGTTGCTGAGGCTGAACGTGAGAATATCCTTGCTCAGACGATGGCAGGACGATATCAAAAGGCTCGTGATGGCAAGTGGAACGGTGGATTTGCTCCGTATGGATATAAGCTTGTAGATGGTGAGCTGAAGATTGAAGAAGCTGAAGCAGAAGCAGTTAGACTGATATTCGATAAGTACACTAACGGCAATATGGGTATCAATAGCGTTGCTAAGTGGATGAACGATTGCGGTTACAAGAAAATCGTTCGTAAGAACGGTACGCTTGACAAGTTCTCTTCTCATTTCGTGAAGCTGATACTGGATAATCCTGTATATGCAGGATATATAGCATATGGCAGACGTAAGACTGAGAAGATAGATGGAACTCGTAATGAATTTCACATCGTAAAACAGGATGAATATGACCTTTTTGAAGGACAGCACGATGCTATAATTGACCGTGAACTGTGGGAGCGTACAAAGGCGAAAAGGGCTTTGAATGCTTTTAAGCGTGAAAAGACGCATAGCCTTGAACACGCTCATGTTTTGTCAGGAATCGTGAAGTGTCCGAGATGCGGTGCTCCGATGTACGGAGTGGTCAATCGTAAGAAGAAAAAAGGCTTAGAAGAATACTACACTGATATGTGGTATTACATCTGTAAGAATCGCAAGAATGTTTCAGGACATCTCTGCGATTATAAGACTCATATTCGTCAGGATGTGATAAATGAGCAGGTGGAAGCAGTTGTGAAAGAAGCACTGAAAAATGCTGATTTCTCTGATGATGTTCTTAGAACTATCGGAGCAGAGGAGAACATTGAAACACTTCAGAAAGACCTTCAGAGGCTCAATAAGGAGCGCTCTAAGGAAGAGGCGAGGAAGTCTAAGCTTCTTGCTAAAATCGCCGCTCTCGACCCTTCTGACGAGCAATACGATACTTTGTACGATTCTTTAGAAAGCGTTCTTCGTGAATTGTCGGTAAATATATCGAATTTCGATGAGAATATTTATAAGAAAGAGCTTGCGATAGCGAATGCGACAAGTAAACAAGTTACAGCTGAGGATGTTTTCAAGTATATGAAGGCTCTGGTGGAGTGCTTCGATTATCTTCCAGAAGAAGATGAGCAGAAGATTATGAACGGTATCCTTGATGCGGTTGAACTTCATGAGCAGAAGAAGCCGAACGGTATGTGGGTAAAGAAGATAAGATTCAAAGTACCTTTGAAGTTCCCCGATGGAAGCGTTTATGACGAGGTGGAATTCATTGACGAGGATTCCCTACCCAAAGTGAATCACGATGAGACAATAGTTGCACTACATCGGACCGATATGTAAAAATCCTGGATTTTAGGCACTTTGAGAGGTTTTTTAGGTTCGACCAGAGTGACCGAAAAACATACAAAAAAGCAATTTCCGACGGAGTAAATGTGTCGGTTGTATTGGATAGCGTGTGTGGAAACACATCTAAGCGTAATTAATATCATTATTATTCAACTGAATAAAAAGTAGCGTGAAAGACCGTTCATTTTCAAGAAAATTGAAAGTGAGCGGTCTTTCTTTTTATCGAAAAGGAAGTTGACTGATTACTTTTAAAGCATTATTTATTTTGGTTATTTGAGGAAGGAGCGATTGTATGGAAAAGATTAAGAATGTATCTATCAACGAATTGCATGATTTCAGGAATCATCCATTTAAGGTGGAGACAAATGTGGAATTATGCGAACTGATGAAAAGTATAGAAGAGGAAGGTGTGCTTGTGCCACTCCTTGTAAGAACAAATCCCTATGGGGATGGATACGAAGTCGTATCAGGACACAGAAGAAAAGAAGCTGCAAAGTGGGCAGGTGAGACAGAGGTTCCTGTTGTCATAAGGGAGCTTGATGATGACCAGGCAGTTGTGGCGATGGTGGATTCGGTGCGCCCGTAAGGCGTTTGGGGTGGACACCTAAACGACGTGGGTCATTGTGATTTTACTCTGAGAAAGTAATGAGAAAAATTATCTAGTGCGAAAAGCACAGTCTTATCGCCAACAACTAACCTCGAATGGAAACATGAAGGGAACAACAGCACGTTTGTAAAGGCACAAGTCAGCGAATCTTCCAAGCTGCGACTGAGTGTCGAGGCGAAAGGTACTATATGAGGATGAAGGCTAAACTGCTTGAAGGAAAGTCAGAGGCTGGAGCTAACCATCTCCACACCGAAGGGAAGATGTTACGGTGGTGCGTTGGCAGATTAGTATTTTGCTGTCTGCAATCTGCGGGATAATCAACGCAAGCCAGCCATAGGTAATGGAAAATGACGAAAACTCCCATACCGACAATAGTACAACTCATCACAATGATGCTAAACGGGGATTACCTAAACTGAAATGCCCATGTGGCTATGAGTAATGCCGCAAGGTGACAAATCTCAAGCGTAAAAAACAAGAGAGATGACTCTGAATATTCAGCATGGTAACGGAGCCGTCGTAGTAGTCCGAGGACCTTGGATTGACAAGGATAGCCGTAAAATCGGAAGCGAATAATAACGCCCACATGGCGAAGGACGGCAGTTTATCGTTCAATACTAAAACAGGAAGGATGTGTGAGACATTGAGAGAACCGGTAAAGGTATTGAAAAGTCTTTCAGAACAGGCAACAAACAAAGAGTATAAATTTAAAAGGCTTTACAGGAATTTATACAACCCAGAGTTTTACTTCTTAGCTTATAAAAATATAAGCCAATCGCAAGGAAGTATGACACCTGGTGTAGACGGCAAGAGTCTGGACGGAATGAGCGAGAAAAGGATTAACTCTTTAATCTACAGCCTTAAAGACTTCAGCTACCAACCAAACCCAGCTAGACGTGTGTATATTGATAAAAAGAACAGCACAAAAAAACGTCCGTTGGGTATTCCATCAACAGAGGACAAGCTGGTACAGGAAGTGGTCAAAATGATACTTGAAAGCATATATGAGCCTGCATTCTCAGAGTATTCCCATGGGTTTAGACCAAGCAGAAGCTGTCATACGGCATTACAGCAGATACAAAACCAATTTTCTGGAATATCATGGTTTGTTGAAGGCGATATCCATGCCTGTTTTGACAGTTTCGACCACCACGTACTTGTGAACATTCTTAGGGAAAGAATTGAGGATGAAAATTTCTTGGCTCTCATTTGGAAGATGCTGAAAGCTGGCTATATGGAGCAGTGGATATATAACTGCACTTTCTCGGGAACTCCCCAAGGTTCTGGCGTTAGCCCTATTTTAGCCAATATATATTTATCTAAGCTAGACGAATTCGCTGAAAATTTCAAAGAGACATTCAGCAAGGGCAAGTCTAAGCAAAACCTTGAATATTCAAGGGCAGCAAGCAAGCTGTACTATATCAGGAGAAGAAACCGAGCTAATTGGAATAATTGGAATGAGCAAGAGAGGAAAGAAGCTCTGCGTCTGCAAAAGGACGCCATAAACTATATGCATAGCTTGCCTAGCAAGAGAGCAAATAACACTGAATATAAGAGCTTAGTCTACTGTAGATATGCGGATGACTTTATTATTGGAGTAATTGGTTCACACGAGGATGCATCTGAAATAAAAGAGAAATTCAGAGTATTTCTCGAGGATACCCTGCACCTTGAGATGTCTGAGGAAAAAACCAAAATCACACATAGTTTGGACAAAGCAAGATTTCTCGGCTATGACATCACTACGGCTAAAAATTCGGCTCTTATGTACGATGCGAAACATCAGCTTAGGAAAACTCATACAGGGAGAATTAAGCTGTATGCTCCAAAAGATAAGTGGCAAAGTAAGCTTATGGAATATGGCGCACTGAGAATCAGATATGACAAAAACGGCAAAGAAATATGGGACTCCCATCATAGAGGAAACATGGTGCACATGACAGATGTTGAAATCGTATCACAAGTAAACGCTGAGATTCGGGGAATGTATAACTATTATTCTATAGCGGAAAATGCAACAGTAATCAAAAACTTTGCGTTTATCTTGGAATATAGTATGTATAAAACCTTTGGTCTGAAATATCAGAAGAGCGTTTACAAAATACAAAGGAAATATCGTAAAAATGGTGTATTTATGGTTCCCTACAATACGAAGAAGGGTTTAAAATACTGTGAGTTCTATCATGACGGCTTCAAGAAAAAGCGTTACGCTTGCAGTTATGAACCTGACCTGTTGCCACAGTATGTCAAATATGACAATCCTAATTATTTGAGAACAAGGCTTAAGCTCGGTGTGTGCGAACTATGTGGTAATGACACGGGTGATTTGTGTATGCACCATGTGAAATCCTTGAAATCTATTAAAGCAGACAATGAATGGAATACCATTATGTTGGCTAAGCGTCGCAAGACACTTGCAGTTTGTCCGAACTGTTATGCCAAAATCGTAAATAACTGAAAGACTATGATAAATGGGAAGCCGTATACATCGAGAGGTGTACGTACGGTTTCGGGGCGAGGCTATGGAAACCTACCTTGGAGACAAGGCAAGGCGCTGTAGTCTTAGCCTACAATTTGCAGAGGGAATATCTGAAACCGAGTGAAAAGGCATTTGCCTATAAGATGAAGCTGGAAGCCATGAAGCATCAGGGGAAAAAGGATTATATTGAAGCTTATAAACCGGATCAATTGGACGGAGACAGGACTTTGTCCCAAGTTGGGACGAGGTCGGATGAACTTCTGGCAAAGCAGGTCGGTGAGAGCAGGAATCAGATCGCCAGATATATCCGGCTGACGAACCTGATCCCAAAGGTGCTTGATATGGTGGATGATGGGAAGATTGCATTTA
>Ga0256405_10010926_pt1 | contig 11767 bp, 16 predicted proteins | sample RumenRJG_02DNA_FD_189096 | JGI IMG/M metagenome (GOLD analysis project Ga0256405, IMG submission 189096) | Bovine rumen microbial communities from Lethbridge, Alberta, Canada - RJG_02 | ecosystem: Host-associated > Mammals > Digestive system > Stomach > Rumen | place: Canada: Alberta...
GGGGTTATAGATAGCCCGCGCGCTTCGGTTTCCCCTACGCGTGCGGTGCTATCACGTATTGATAGCACTATAAACGTTATATAACGTTATATACACGTACAGAAGCAATTACGCGTGCGTGATGCAGTAGCCGGCCACATGATCCGGAAAATAAGTGTTGACAATACAATACACATAGTTGTATAATGTTTACAAATAGGGTGGTGGCCAGCACCAAAGGAAACAGAAGACATGAAGCAATTAAAAGTATTTTTAGCATGGTGCATTATGGAAGACGACAGCGAACATGGGCGCGCTGTAATTGCACATGATGCAGACGAAGCAAAACAAATTGTAGGGCGCGCATGGGCGTTTGTAAAGGCCATAACAATAACAGAAGCCACAGAAACAACAAAAGCGTGGCAGAACGCATTACAAGACATGTACGAAAAGCAAAACGCAATATTGGGGGTATAGTATGACATTAGAAGACTTATTGAAATGCTTTAAATCAATAGAAGAATTTAAAAAACATATTAAAATATTAGTAAAATACTATGAAGCGTTAGCAATGGCCAAAGACACCACACAAGCAAACAGGTGGAAGGCTTTGGGTGAAAAAGAAGCATTGGAATATGTATTGTTTTGGTTAACAGAACGTTTAACAATGGAGGTATAATATGGTATTGAACAAAAACGAACAAATGATATATGAGTTATTAATTGACTATATTGTAGACACAGTGGGTGATGATTTATGTGAATATATACATAAACATATAATTGCATTAATTGATTTATTAATTGAAACAATAAAGGGGTGTTAATATGAAGAAGTATAAATATTTAAAAGCAATGCGCGTTAGTTATGACGTAAAGCAAAACAAACCAATTTTTGAATTGGTGGAAGGTGAAGGTTATAAAGAAATTATATTTGGTCAAGGTGAAGACGGCGAAAAATACGAATATACAATATTTGTTGAAAAAACAACAGACACAAAATATAAGTGGCAAGCAACAGAAGCAACAACAGGCCTTTTATTATGTCACGGTAGTACATGCGCAGACTGTTTAGACAGGGCGGTTGAATTACGTGACAGAATACACCATGTCTTTACACACGCAACAGGCACACAAAAAGAAGTTATTGAAGAATTACGCAAAGCAATAAACTATGTACAATAAGATCCAATTAAAAAACAATAAATGGGTTATAACAAGTGCGGGGCTTGATTTCAAGCACCCGCACCGTTGTTGTACATTTGCATTTGATACAGAAACGCAAATATTGTTTGATAATAAAATATTGCCAACAGCCAAGTTATTTACCAAGATCAAGAATTTAAGTGAAAACGAAAAGCGAAGAAGAATACAAAACGTTACATGGGCGTGGCAATGCTATGACGAATTTAATGGCTTTTTTATGACAAACGATTTTTACGTGTGGTTATTATATCAATGCAATTGCCGTTATAAATTCGGTTGGTGCTATAACAGCACATTTGACTTTGCACAAATTGATGCACAAATATTAGGTGCAGAACGCAAACTAAATTGGACACCACACGAACACGCAGAACGGGGAAGCGGCCAAGCATATGACAAGGGGCAGCCATGGACATATGAAAGCATACACAATGACATGGGCGCAAGGTACGCATATAAATTGTGGTTACCATATAAGAACGCAGACAGGCACGTTTACACGCATGCTGTGGAATACCGCGACTTTATGAAACTAATTACAGGTGGCCTTGCAAAATTGTTAAAGGATCTAAACGTCACAGACAATGAAGGCAATGCAATACGCAAATTGTCAATGGAATATCAAGGCGTAAATACTACGCTGGAAGGAATAACAGAAGATGAAATTGCTTATTGTGAAAATGACGTAAAGGGTTTATATTTTGCAATTAAAATGTTTAATGAAACGGTGGAACAGCAAACAAACCATGAATTACATATATTTGGAAAAGAAACAAATGTAATGACAGCAGGCGGTTTTGCTAAAAGTGAAATGTTACGCACATTATACCCTGCAAAGAAAACCAAACGCGGAAGACTTAAACAATATAAAAAAGAACACCCTATAACAGCGGAACAAGACAAATACATGCGTGATAATCACTTATACAGGGGTGGCATTTCATTTGTAAACCCGTATTTACAGGGTAAAATGATAACAGACCGCAAAATGTACAGGTATGACGTCAACAGCGAATACCCGTACGCCATGAGCATTATGCGTGATTTAATAGGCAAACCTTTTAAAATACCTGTTACAGAATATGACAAGATGAAGAACAAAGAAGATTACGAAGCAATTTTCATTTTAACCAGCGTGTATGGTGACGTCAAAAATGGCTATTTGGGTTTGTGGTATGATCCTTTTAAAAAAGAATACGTGGAACACATACACGAATATGGCGAACACTTAATGTTTGAACGCGAAATAAACGAAATGTCATTGTGGTATGATAACTTTGAATTTTCGTGTGATTATGTTATACTAATAAAGCGTGGCGGGTATGCGTACAAACCTTTTATTGATGCTAACTATGAATTGAAAAGCCAAGCAAAAAAGGAAGGCAACAAAACGCTGCAGCAAGTTAGTAAATTGCTTTTAAATTCAAGTTATGGCAAATTAGCTGAACGCATTGTGCGAATAACAGGCCATTATGAACTTAACGAAGAAACAGGCGCAATTCACTTTGTACGTGATGCAGAAGAAACAGACACAGGAACAAGCATGAACGTTATTATTGGCGCATTAGTTACATGTATTGCACGTTGTTATATTTTAGGGAAGGCGCGCGAAATTCATGGTGACAAAATGCGTGAAGGGTGGCAATACATTGACACAGACAGTTTGCACACGTTTTATGAATACAAAAATGCTGATGCTTTTGCATTAGGTGGTTTGAAGTTAGAAGCTGTGTGTGATGCTGTAAAGTATTTAGCACCGAAAACGTATATTGACATAGAAAAAGTTGCAAAAGACGGCACAGTTGATTACAGCGACTTTGAAATACATTGTAAAGGCATAAATGTACAAGCAGTTATGCAAGATTTAAAAAAGAAGCAAAAATATAAAAAAGGTGGCAAACCAACATTAAAGTTGCTTGACACAAAAATAAATTATGGACAAAAATATAAATGTTTAGTTGCAATGAACGTACAGGGCGGTAAAGTATTATTGCCAACAGAAAAGTTTATTGCACGTGAAGAATTAAGACCACAGAATTTAGAAGTGGTTTACACCAATTACGAAGGGGGCATGTTTATTGAAATATGAGAAAATCAAAAGCAAGATACCAAAAGAAATGTAAAATTAAAACGGTTACATTTTACACCAACAAAGAAGATCAAGAATTGTATGAATTTGCAAATGCAATTAACTTTCAACATTTTGTAAAATTATGGCTTAGGCATTTAAAACCATACAAAAATGTATTAGACGAAATAATTATATCAATTACGGTTAAACCAAAGGAAGAATAACATGGCAAATCTATACAAGACAATTAAAGGCAACCGCGTTAAAGTAACACCAACAGAAGCAAAAGCAACAATTATGCGTGCTAATGGCTGGACAGCGGAACAGTACAAGAAGCAATACGATATATTCAAAAACAAGTTGCGTGCATATGAAGCATTTGAAGGCAAATATGCCAAAAGACAAAGTGCAGTTGAATTGTTATACAAACAGGCAAAAGCAAAACTGCGTGAAGGTGCAGACTATCAGCCAAGTATTAAAATGCAGCGTATAGAAAGTTTTACAAGTGTTTCAAGTGGTAAAGCAGGTCAAAAAGCATTAGAAGGTGCAATGTACCGTGCAAGGCGTGAAGCAACATACAGCAGTGCAACATACAAGCAGTTTGAAGGGCTTATTGAAAAGAACGCAAAAGCAAAAGAAATTTATGACACAATTAAAGATCCTGTAAAACGTGAAAAAGCTTTAACAGATTATGCAAACAAGTTGCATGCTAAAATAGACGAACAAGACAAAGCACAGGAAAGCGAAGCAATACCATATGGCGAAACATACGGAAGTGACACAGACATTTCATTTGACATTAGCGAATATCAATAAATTTTAAATAACCTATTGACACCGCTTAAAATATATGCTATATAATATAATTGGGCGGGGCTTGTTTATGTGTTTGCAAGGCGTTGGCAATATAGGGGTAGTAAAATCAATAAACACATAATAAAACACAAAGGAAGGAAAACACATGAAACAAAACGAATTATTAACAATTTATGGTGCAAAAGTTAGCAAGGACGGCAAGAAAGTTATTTTAACACTTGTCAAAGGGCATGACGAAGACAAAGAATTTTACAGCGCATGCGTTAAACTTGATAACAGCGGAAAAGTAAAAGCCAAAGTTGACACTAAAAACAAAGTTGCAAAATTTCAAGTTAACTTGTTATTACCTAGCAAGAAACAAGAAAACGCACTTGACAATGACGACTTTTAATTTTCAATACTAAGATCTTATGGCCACTAGCGCGTGTGTTGGACAAACGTTAGAAAAGACGCCAATGCAATTGTTATTGTAACCCGTTATGCTGTAAGAAATCTATGTATAGTATAGCACCAGCGCACACAATGCGTTTGGTGCTAATTTTCTAAAAAGGAATAAACACATGGAAAACGAAGAAAACACAGTATTAGAAGAAAACAATGTAATTGAAGAAATTACAGAAGAACAAGAAAAGGAAAGCGTGCAAACGCTTATAAATGACGTCAAGGCACAATATGAAGAAAAGTTATTGAAGCAACATGACATGTACGAACAGCGCATACAAGAACGTAATGCGGTGATTAAACAGTTATTGGCTGGTGATAACAAAGAAGAAGAAAAAGACGTTATACAATTACGAATTGAAGCGATCAATGAAAAGAGAACGCTACAAAATAAAAAATGGTAAAAGGAAGAAAAGAAAATGGCAACAGTAACAACAGTTGATGTAACAACATTATTAGGATCAAACGATTTCCCTGTAAACGCAAATGACGTATATGGTTTAGTTGAAACAATATGCGTACAAAATATTCGCGGGGTAAAATCTAGCAACAGAATTGAAGATGCTTTTTATGATTATGTAGTTGAAAACGGCACAGTAGTTGAAGAAGCTATTATTAAAATGGCTGAAAAACAAAACTTTGTAAAGACAGGCGCACCAAACCTATCGCCAAAAGATCCAACAATTGCAGTAAAATACTTCAATAATTGGGAAGCAAAACAATTTCAAACAACAATTAGACGTAATGATATTAGAAAAATCATTGCTGACAAAGGCACAGGCCTTGACGAAGTTGTAAGTGCAATTTTAGACACATTAAATCAAGGTGAAGGTTATGATGATTACAAAGCAATGCGCGACATTATCAAAAACGCATCTGTTGGTTTTGATGCAAACACCACATTATTTGGTGACAGGCATGCAAAGAACATTAAAGGCTTAATCTATCAAATGAGAGAAGCATATAATGCTTTAAAGGCAACAAACTTTGTTGGTCTTGACGATCAAGTAAGTTTTGAACAAGCCACACCTGTTGAAGACATTAGAATTGCAGTAAGTGAAAGTGTATTAAACTTAATGGATCTAGTAGAATTAGCAAGTGTATTTAATCTTACAAAAGAAGAATTATTCGGCAAACTTGTTGTAATACCATATGATGCAGATTATGACAAATTCAAAGTATTAGTATATGACCGCAAAGCATTAGGACGTGGCACAAGATTATACGAATACAGCCAAGACGTAATTGGTAAAGGTTTATACACAAACCACTATTTAACAGTTGAACGCTGCTACTTCTATAATGGTTTATTCAAGTGTTTAGCAATTGATGCACAAGAAGCAGTTGAAGCAGGCGAAGCATCTGTATTAGAAGACAATGTTTATTATACAATTAGTGATACATACTCACATTGCAGTAGTGACAATGATGCAGACACAATTTTAGCAAATAAACCATATAAAGCAAAATTAACTGCTGACAGCGGTTACACAATGACAGGTGCAACAATTACAACATTAACAATGGGTGGCGTAGATATTTCATCTAGCGCTTATGAAGACGGTGTAATTTCAATTGCAAAAGTAACAGGCAACATTGTTATTAACATTACTGCGGCTACCGTTTAATAAAGGAATATATACAAAATGGCGACAAATAACATATTTAAAAAAATACGTGATTTAAACCCGTATGGCGCACAGCCATGCGCGGTTTATAGCCGTTTTGAAGAATATTTAAACTTATTATTAAATGCAGTTAAAATAACAAAGAAAAACGGTGAACAAATAAATTACGTTGATGAACGCTTTATAAAACGCGGTTTGTTTACATTAGGCAATATGGGTTATGACAAAATCACTAACAGGTGGTTTTTTGTCTATGGTGAAGGTGTAAATGATTTAGGAAACCCTAATACATTGATATTTATAACAGCCAATGGCCGTAGAGCATTTACACGTGTTGCAACATATGAAGACACACCAGACGGTGCATATATTATTAATGCTTTGCCAACAAATATGAGCATGGCCGAATTGATAAGAGCAACAACAGATTTCATGGCAAATTGTGATCTAGCAATGAGCCAAAATTTAGATGCTTGCAAAACACCATATATTGTTGTTTGTAAAAATGAAGATTTACGTTATAGTATTGAAGCCACAATGGAACGTAAAGAACACGGCCAAGCAGTTTTAGTTGTTAGCGAAGAATTAGGGGACGGCTTAAAATCTGTTGATATTGGTGTAAACTTTTTAGTTGATAAGTTTGCAGAAGCGCGCGACACAGAACGCGACCACTTATTAACTAAATTGGGAATTATGACAGGCAACATTGATAAAAAAGAACGTGTACAAAGCGCAGAAGTAAACGTAACATTGGGACAGGCAACAGATTACATTTATATGCTTATTGATACATTTAACAAGCAATGTGACACATACGGGTTAGATTATTTAATGTCATATAATGGATCTATGGAAGAAATCTACATTGACGATAACGCAGACAAAATAAATGACGTTGACGTAAACAATGTGGAAAAGGAAGGCAACAATGATTAACTATGAAACAATATTGTCATTGTTTGACGATAAATTAACACTGCTTGAATATTTAACCAAAATTGAACAAGCATTGAAAAATGAGCAATTAACAGACATTACAGTAACACAAACAGATGCAAGCCATGTTTACTTTACGTTTGTATTTGAAGACGGCACCACAATTAACACACCAACCTTTACATTGCCAGCAGGGCCACAAGGTATTCAAGGGCCACAAGGTGAACAAGGCGAGCAAGGCGAACAAGGCGAGCAAGGCGAACAAGGGCCACAAGGCGAAGAAGGGCCAGCAGGTGCAGACGGTGCAGACGGTGCAGACGGTGCAGACGGTGTAAGTGTTACAGGTGCAACAATAAATGCTTCTAATCATTTAATATTGACATTATCTAGTGGCAATACAATTGATGCTGGTGCAATACCAAATACACTTGACGTTATAGATTTAGGCGATTATACAATTGTTTCACCAACCGAAGCAGGAACACAAGTTGGCACATATACTTTAACAGCAGATCAATTAACAAAAGTTGCAAATGACAGCAACAATGTTGTTTTAAAGTTTAGCATGCAAGCAGTAGGCGTTTCACTTGTAAACTATTTAATGCGTACACACGCACAATTAAGTACTGCATTAAATGAATATTCATTTTACAGTTTCACACGTGGAGGTAATTATTATACAGTTGTTATAAATGGTAATACGGGCGTTTGTACAATAACTGCTTATGCAGTAGCAAGCGGTGGTCATTTATACGAACATAATATAACTTTTAATTCATCTAATAGTCAAAATCAATCTTGTTCAGTTTTTGTTACATTTTATTCAACTGATAATACAGAAATAAACTCATATGTTAGACTTCAAATATTACTTGAAGGGCGCGGAAATAATATTTTTCACGCCTGTACCGGTAAATATATTGATACAACAAATAATGTAAATGCAATTATAACACGAATTGGTTTGAATTCTAGTGGTTCAATGCGAATTGCAACTGTTTCATTAGATGCTGCAAATGCAACAGGAAGCCTAACAACATTGCCTTCATCTAATTTTACACCGTATGATAAAGTTATACAAATTATGTAAAGGTGGTGATATTATGAAGGAAGCATTGATAAAATTAGGTGCAAGTTGCGGAATTAGCACCGCAATATGTGTAACAGAAAATACGCAACCAATAATAACCGCTTTAATTACGTTTGGCGTTTCTTTATTAAGTGTTGTTGGCGGTGAATTGATTAAACTATTAGTTGCATACTTAAAGAATAAGCGTGCAAAATATGAAACCGTGCAAGAAAATCGCACAGAAGATAAAAAAGAAGGTGAAAACAATGGCTAGATATACAGAAACTTTGGCAGACTATATTGCAAACGGTAATTCTTTACCTTCTAATTTTAGCGAAATAGAAGACTTTGAAGACATGTTCAAAATGCATTATTGCGACCATGAATTAGGCTTTGAAACCGAAGCAATTTTTGCAATGAAACTTGAATTATATGCAGCCGTTGTAATACCTGTTTATAAAGACAAGTTGGCGCGAATTGAAGATGCATGGGAATTGTGGGACGATCCAACAAAAACATTTGTTGACAGTGAAGCATTGTCCTTTACAGGTGGCGCACAGCATGGCGAAACAACCGAATTGCCAATAAATAGTACAAACGCGCAACCAAATACAATGGTTGATAATGCAGAATATACAAACAGCCAATTACGTACAATTACAAGAACGGAAACAGGCGCAACAGATGACGAAGCAACAAGGCGTTTAGAATTTATAACAAGCAAACGTAAATTAGTTATGTTTGAATTGCTTAAAGAATTTAAACCTTGCTTTATGAATTTATACTAAAAGGTGCAATATGATACATTTATTAAATGAAACATTAAATGTAAATAACCAGCGTTATTATTACGGTAGCATAAATTCTTTGCTACTTCACTTTTCAAGCGAAGACGTAACATTTACAGAAGACAATTACAGGTTGAATAATAACATATTGCGTATTGGTTTTACAGAAACTTTTACAGAAGCAATTGCAATGGGTAAAAATACGGTTGTACTTGTAAATGGAACAATTGAACGTGTTTACAATGTAATTAGTTATGTAATTCAAAGTGGCTATATTTTATATACATTACAGGTTGATTTATGGCATACTTACGCATACGGTGGTAACTTATCAAACCTTCGTGTTTGTAGATCTACACGTGTTATTACACAAGCAGGCGAATATGTTGGCTTTTATCCAAGTGCAAAACAATGTTTAAAATCACCAACATATAAACCAATAGAAATTAAAAGTATTGTAGACGGTACAGTTATAACAAGTGCATATGACGTTGATATTGCACCAAGTAAAATTAGTATTGTCATGGCAATAAAACACAATACGTTTCAAGATCAAGACGGTGCAACAAGTGTTGTAAATTTATTCGGCATACCATTAGATACAGTTTTAGCAAAACCAACAAGTGCAATTGAAGGTGTGTTTTTAAGCATAGCACGTGTTATTCAAGAATTTGTAAATGGTATTTATGAGTGCAGGCATTATGTAAACGGTACTTTATCAAGTAGTTTCAAAGCACAATTAGTAAATGCATGGCTAATTGATAATGAGTGCATAGAAAGCGTGTTTGGTGCAGACACACATGTTGTTTTGAAGTTTGCAACAAAAACGTCTATAAGTGGCATGACAGATTATGAATTTAAACCTGCAATGATTTCAAGCGGAACGCATGCACGTATTTTAACTTATGCAGCGAAACCACATACAAAAGTTTATATTGGCACAAAATATAACAACCTTGAATTAGCACCCGTTTACAATTATAACGAAGACACAGAAGTTGAAATACGTTATGTTGCAGGAAATGACACAATGAGTGTTTACGCAATACAAGGTGATAACCAAGTTGACATAACAAGTGCGTTTACATTAAACATTGTACAGGTTGACGGTGACATTACATTGCAAAGGCAAATTTTAAGCCAATTTCAAAATACTTTGCCAATTATTGCAAGTGCTGGAACAATTGGCGTTGGTATAATGACACAAAACCCTGTTGCAATTGGCGGTGGTATTTTATCACTTGCAAATAGTGCTTCAAAATATGCAGAAGCACAATTGCCACAGCATATGGGAAATATTGTACGCGGTGGTGATGCAATAAGTACATTTTGCGAAAATTCGCCATATGTGTATGTTGGTGGTAAACCTAGAAATCCATATTATATTATTGAAATTGAAGACGATAAAACGGCACAAGACGAATTAAAATATTATGGTTTAGTATATGACACCACAATTGCATTATTGTCAAGTTTAAACACATATAATGACGTTACAAGTGGAACAACCACAGCCGGAACGGTTGACGGGTTCGACTATTTACAATGTACAGACTTAACGTTTACCGGCAATGCACCAAAAGAAGCACAAGAATTTATTTACAATAAACTTATTGCTGGTATAAGAATAAAAGTATTATGACAACAGCATTACAAACACATTATGGCGACACAGACGGTTTACGTGTGTTGTCATACAATGCAATATTTACTTATATATTAAGCAATAGAAACTACGGTAAAACGTGGACATTTAAAAAGCGCGCTTTTAGGCGCGCTTTAAAGCATAATAAAAAGACAATATGGCTTCGTTGTTTTACAAAGGAAAAGAAAGAAGCTGTTGCAACATTTTATTCGTCAAAGGATCTACAAAAATATTGTGGTTTAGATCCATACGATAAAGACACAAACCCTAACGGAAATTTTAAACAATTAGGCAATACATTTTATTACAGAAGTACACCAAAAAGCAAATGGCGTTGGTTTTTAAAAGTTTATGCTTTAAGTGATGCAGGCGCGGTGCGAAGTGCTGATGACGTGGACGTTGACACAATTGTTTTTGACGAATTTACAAAAACGCCTGCAACATATAGGCGTTATCATGGCAACATGGTTAATGACTTAATAGACATTTATTTTAGTGCAAAACGTGAACACGAAATACGCGTAATATTTTTAGGCAACAAAGAAAGCATAAATAACCCGTTTTTTACATACTTTGGAATTAAGCCGCTACCTACACATTATGAAGGCATACGCACGTTTCGTGGTGGCAGTGTGGCCGTACAGCAAATAAACAATGTGGCCAAGAAAGACAGCGACTATGACCACAAATTACAAGCGTTGTTGGAAGGCACACAATACGGTAATTACATTTACAAGCAAGAATATAAACAGCAAATGGCATTTAAACCGCGTAAAACACCCGCAGGCGCGACTTTGTATTGTCAATTGATAAATAACTCAAACCCTATTCATATAAGCGTTTATAACGGCTTCTATTACGTCAATGACAGAATAGAAAAAACTAAACGTATTTATTGTGATCAAGTTTATAACAAATATCAAAACGAATTGATATTGGTTAAAAGACAGAAACGCTTTTTTAATTCTTTTATAACGGCATTGGCTGACAACCGCGTTTATTATGATAATGAACGAACACATGAAGCCATACAGCCGTTTATTCAATGGCTATCAATATAACACGCATACACACGCGTAATTGCTTTTATACGTGCATATAACGTTATATAACGTTTATAGTGCTATCAATACGTGATAGCACCGCACGCGTAGGGGAAACCGAAGCGCGCGGGCTATCTATAACCCC
>Ga0256405_10010927_pt1 | contig 11767 bp, 7 predicted proteins | sample RumenRJG_02DNA_FD_189096 | JGI IMG/M metagenome (GOLD analysis project Ga0256405, IMG submission 189096) | Bovine rumen microbial communities from Lethbridge, Alberta, Canada - RJG_02 | ecosystem: Host-associated > Mammals > Digestive system > Stomach > Rumen | place: Canada: Alberta | collected...
CAATCAAAAGGGAAGTTGATAAAACTGGTGAGTTCGGCCAGTACATATTAACAGGAAGCGTCACAGACAATACCATCAACGATGGGTTATCGGGGGATATTCATGAAAAACACACCGGAACTGGTCGCATTATAAAAAAGAGGATGAGAACACTATCCCTTTTTGAAAGCGGGGATAGCATAGGAAGCGTTTCTTTAAACGAGCTGAAGAACAATATCTTCCATCCATCCATTTGCAATAATTCGATTTCCGATTATTCCTATTTCATTTGCAGAGGCGGTTGGCCACTAGCAATTAACGATGACAAAGACGTTGCATTGCAACAAGCAAAATCGTTTTATGATGGCCTGGTCAATGAGGATATTTTCTCATTGCGTGATATTCCATTAAGAAAAGATCCGAGTAGATCAAAGAAGCTAATGAGATCATATGCAAGGTCGATTTCAACTCAGGCATCAAATGAATCCATTAAAGAGGATTTAATAGAGCTTGGAGACGATTTCAGCAAAGAAGTCTTTGCAAAATATATGTTAGCGTTGCAAAGATTGTATGTAATTGAGGAACTAGAGGCCTGGAATCCAAATTTAAGAAGCAAAACAGCTATTCGAGCCAAAAATACAAGGCATTTCGTAGATCCTTCAATTGCGACAGCCGCGTTAAACATTACGCCAAGTAGCATGTTTGCCGATATGAGAACCTTTGGTTTGCTATTTGAATCTTTGGCTATCAGAGACTTAAGAATCTATTGCGATTCCATTAACGCCAATGTGTACCATTATAGAGATAAGGCCGATCGAGAAGCAGATGCCGTAATAGAATTCGAGGACGGCTCTTGGGCGTTAGTGGAAGTCAAACTCAGCAACCAAGAAGAAATCTCTAAAGCTTCTGAGAAATTATTGAAATTATCCAATGATATCGATATCAAGGAGCATCCAAAGCCAGCGTTCCTTATGGTTATCACCGCCCAAAACGTCGCAATACAAGATGAAAATGGCGTGTATATTGTCCCATTAGGATGTTTGAAGCCTTAATTGCAAGCCCTCTATCATTCACAAATTCCCTTGATATTTATATCAATAATGCATGAATTGCCATTTTGTTTATTTCATAACTAGTCTATAATGCACGGGCAATGAAAATCTCCATCGTTATCCCCGTCAAAAATCAGTCCAATAAGGTCTATCATAACTTAGTTACGAAGATCATCCCTTTTTTTGATACACGGAAATATACTTACGATATTCTTATCGTCAGCGATGGTTCTTCTAAAGAAGAAGTGGAATTATTGCAAGAACTCCATAAGAAGCTCCCGCTTCAAGTGAAACTTGTTCCACATGAAGATATAAAAGGTAAGGGTCACGCGGTTAATAAAGGCTTCTTAGCGGCTGATGGGGATTACATCATCATGATGGATGCAGACCTTGCCACCGATTTAAGCTGCATGGATGAAATCGAGCCATTACTAGGGAAATATGATGCTTTCTTAGCCAATCGTGACCACAAGGATTCCAAGATCAAAAAGCGCACCTTCTTACGTAATCTTGGACATAAAGGGTCTATCTGGCTTATCCGTAAGCGTTTCAAACTTAAAAACATTCATGATACGCAGTGTGGATTCAAGGTCTATCGAAATGCCGTAGCCAAAGCCCTAGCAAAGCATGAGATCATCACTGGCTTTGCCTATGATGTCGAGCATTGCTATATGCTTGCGCTCAATAACTTCTCTACCTATGAATTCCCCGTCAAGTGGGAGAACGACGAAGCCGATTCCACCGTCAATTTCTTTGGCACGACCAAACAATTCTATAAAGACTTATCCATCATCAAAAAGAACAGAAAATCCTATATACTAAGTGAGGAAGAAAGAAAGGAGTTAGGGCTATGATCGATCGCGCAGTGGTTGAAATCAAATCTGGACGCGGCGGCGATGGCGCGCTTTCTTTCTTGCGCGAGAAAAACATGCCTAAAGGCGGCCCTGATGGGGGTAACGGCGGGCATGGCGGCTCCGTGATTTTCGTCGCTAGGAAAAACATCAATACATTATCCGCCTACCGTCATAGCAAACTGTTAGCGGCAGAAGACGGAGAGAAAGGCGATAAGAAGATGCGTTTTGGCCGCGCTGGCGCGGATATCATCGTCGAAGTCCCAGTTGGAACCGTCATCTTCGATGAAGAAGAGCACCGTTTCTTAGCCGATCTAAATGAAGATGGCAAGGAGTTTATGGCCGCCAAAGGCGGAAGGGGAGGTAGAGGCAACGCTGCCTTTAAAACCAGCCGCAACCGCGTGCCACGCATCGCTGAAAACGGTTATCCTGGCATCCGTAAAAGGGTCATTCTAGAACTCAAAATCCTTGCAGATGCAGGCTTAATTGGCTTCCCAAGCGTAGGTAAATCCACCTTCTTGAATATCGTCTCTAAAGCCAATGCTCCAACTGCGGATTACCCATTTACCACGATTTCTCCAAATCTCGGCGTCGTCACCCTTCCTGATGGTGTCTCTCAATTCATTCTTGCTGACCTTCCCGGATTAATCGAAGGGGCACATGAAGGCAAAGGCTTAGGCATCACCTTCCTCCGCCATATCGAACGTTGCCGCGTTTTGATCCATATGGTATCCATGTCTGGGGAACGTGATCCTATTGAAGACTACAATATCATCAACAAAGAGCTCAAAGACTATGGGGCCCATCTAGAAGATCGCCCGCAGATCATCGTTGCCACCAAAATGGATGAAGAAGGGGCAGTAGAGCGCAAAAAAGTCTTTGAAAAAGCCATCAAGCAGCCTGTCATTGGCATCTCTGCCTTAACCGATGATGGGGTAGAGAACCTCATTAAGAAAGCTTATGAGCTGATTTCCAAGACTGAGCCATTCCCGCTTTATATCGATGGCGAAGATGCCAGCATGAAGGTCTATGATGCCCACTTGGATCAATCTAAGATCCTCTTTGAGATCTCTCATCCTTCCGAGCATCTATTTGTCATCTCTGGTGAAGAAGTCACCAAGAAATATCAGACCATCAATCTTTCTACCGACCAAGGCATCGGGCAGCTCATCCGTTATCTTGATACGATTGGAGTAGAGGAAGAGCTCCGCCGCAAAGGCGCAAAAACCGGCGATACTATCCGTCTTTGCGATTTCGAGTTCGATTACCTAGATTAATGCAAACTCAGGTATAATACCGATATGAAGGAAGATAAGACCCCGTTAACGGTGATCGCGATGCTCTTGGTATCCGCGATATTGCTGGTCTTCGTGATCCTCTTCTTAATGCTTTATCAATAAAACATATGATCTATTCATTAACAGGAACCATCATCGATCGCGATAATGAGAAAGTCGCGATCCAGACCCTTGGCATCGGGTATGAGGTTTTCGTATCCCGTCCATTGGAATATGTTCTTGGCGCGGAATGCACCCTATATACCTACGAGGTATTGACCCAGGATGATCATTATCTCGTTGGCTTCCTCTCGAAAGAAGAAAAGCGTGCTTTCTCATCGTTGATCTCTGTCAAAGGCATCGGTCCAAAGACGGCCATCTCCGCCTTATCGAAGACGACTCCATTAGAATTAATCGAAGCCATTGAGGCCAATAACGTCGCCTATTTGAAGAAACTTCCTGGCATCGGACCAAAAGCTGCCTCTCAGATTATCTTGGATTTGCAGGGAAAACTCGTATCTAACAAGTTAGATTCTGATATCGCTGCTTATGCAGAAGCCCGTTTGGCGTTGAAGCAGCTTGGCTTTAAAGTCAAAGATATCGATGATGCTGTCGCTGCCGTGGCAAAACCAGGGCAAACCACCGAAGAGACCATCACCCTTTGCTTACGTAAATTAAGGAATATGTAACGATGTCTAGACTCCTTGATGCGAAGAAAAATAGCGATGAGATCGTAACCGAACTGACCTTACGTCCAAAGACGTTGAAGGAATATGTCGGTCAATCCGAGATGAAGCATAACCTTGCCGTTTTTATCGGCGCGGCCAAAAAACGTAATGAACCATTAGACCATGTTTTGCTTTATGGCCCTCCAGGCTTAGGCAAAACCACGATGGCGGCGGTAATCGCGAATGAGCTTGGTGGCAAAATGCGCACCGTTAATGGCCCATCGGTTGAAAAAACCGGTGATTTAGCAGCGATTTTAAGCGAATTAGAGCCAGGAGATGTCTTATTCATCGATGAAATCCACCGTTTGCCTCGTCCTGTGGAAGAGGTCTTATATTCGGCGATGGAAGACTATCAGCTTTCCATTTTGATCACCCAGGGTGGATCAAGCCATGCAATCAATATCCCATTGCCACCGTTTACCCTTGTTGGCGCGACAACCCGAGCGGGCGATTTAAGTTCTCCATTAAGAGCTAGATTTGGCATCTCCATGAAGATCGACTTCTATTCCCAAGATGAGATCGCTCAGATCATCCGCCGCACGTCCAAGGTATTAGAAATGCCAATAGAAGAAGAAGCGGTGCAGCATATCGCTAGACGGAGTAGGGGTACCCCACGTATCGCGAATAGACTTTTCCGACGCATCCGCGATTTTGCTGATTTTGATAATCATCCAATGATCACCAAGGAATTAACCGATACCTCTTTGCAAGCCTTAAAGATCGATGCGCTTGGACTTGATGATGTCGATATCCGTTATCTAGAATGCATCATCGACCGTTATCATGGCGGCCCGGTTGGCTTAGAAGCCATTGCCTCCGCGATTGGCGAAGAGATCTCCAACCTTGAGGATGTCTATGAGCCCTATCTGATCATGATTGGATTGATCAACCGCACCCCAAGAGGTCGCGTTGCCACAGAAAAAGCCTACGCACATCTCAGAAGAAGCCATCAAAATTCACTCTTCTAAAACTTCAAATTTCGATACTTTTACGCCGTTTTTGCTACCATGTATGGAAAAATGGCGTTTTTTCTTATCCTTCCCTTAGGGAAATGTCCTATTTTTTTATTGCCTTAAAGGCAACAAACTAGTATCCTTTGTACCGACGCTTGAAATATGAAATATATTTCATGGCACAGTTACGTTCTAGGAGTGAAGAAATATGCGCAGATACATTGCTTATTTGGCCCTCGGCAGCGCGATGATGTTAGCCGCGAGCGCCATGATCGCGCCAACGATGAAGAAGCTGGACACCGATATCGCTTATAGTGACGGCCAGACTTTCTACTTCAAAGCCAGCCATTATGAAGATGAATCCCTCAATGGCAACTATGGCATCATTGAAAGCGGTGGCGAGCTCAGCTTCCTTTCTGAGGAAGACGTCGACAACGAAGGCGAATACATCATCTCGGACATCGCGACCACGATGAGGGAAAGACTCGATACTTGGGGCATCTCTGAATACGAAGTTCTCACCCAGGGTTATGACACCGTTGCCGTCACCCTCCGTACCCCAAAAGATGCCAGCGAGCAATATTCCTATCTCAAGGATTACCTTGCTTTCTCTGGCCAGCATTATGAATTAGATGCATCCAATACTTCCAGTGATTCCAGCGATGAAGATGGTGCATATAACCATAACGACAAATGGGAGACCCTCTTGGATGGCCAAACCGCCCGTATCGAAGAGATCGATATGAACTCCTACAGCGTTCCTGTCGTCGTCGTTCCAATCGCAGAAGGCGATGATAACAAAGACGCCTTCCTCAAATTGCTTGAATACTGCGCCGATAACACCACGGAAGACGAGAAAGACGATGAAGGCAATGTCACCCAAGAAGGCAAGACCTGCGCCGTCGTCTTATGGGCCAACCGTGTTGAGACCGATAAATACGAGGATCGTTCCTCTAATCCAAACGTCAACGCGAAGATCATCTGGGAAGGTACTGCCGTTAACGACAATGCCGTCTACTATGCAAGCGATGACGACAAAGAAAACAAAGTGAACCCAGCCTTGCAGCTCATCCCAAGGTCTGCTGCCACCTCTGGCGAAACCTATGATCCAACCAAGACCAAAGAAGCCTATGAAGCTGCGGTCTATCTTCGCAACAAATTCAACGCTTCTGCCTATGAATATAAGAATTCCTTAGGCCAGGATACCAGATATAGCGTTTCCTTCACATATAGCGAAACCACCAAAGCAACCGTTGAAGCCCTTGTTGGCTATGGCAATTGGGGACAAGAGAACCCCAATAGCACCCAGACTTTATGGACGATGGTCATCACCCTCGTCGTCATGGGCTTAGTGCTCATCGCCTTCGAACGCCTCCTTGCCTTGCACCACCTCGCCAATGTCATGGTCGTGGGTGTCTCCTCCACCTTGCTTTATATCGCCCTTGGCACCCAGTTCAACATCGCGACCTTAATCGCCCTTGGCGTCGTCGCGCTTGTGACCTTGTTTGGTTCTTTATATCAATCCCGTCGCATGAAAGACGAGCTTTATAAAGGACGTACCCTCAAGAAAGCGAATCAGGAAGCGAGCAAAAAAGCAGTGCTCCCAATCGTCGATGCTGGCGTTATCACCGTGATCATCGGTATCTTCCTCTATATCCTCGGCGGCGATATCGCCAACAAAGCCGGCGTCATGCTCGTCATCGGTGGCTTATTAGCGACCGCGGCGAACCTTATCCTTACCCGCCTCCAGTTCTGGCTCTTATCTAACGATTCCTATTTCCCAAGCCACATCCAGCGTCAATTAGGCATTGCCATGGATAAGATTCCAAATCTTGCTAACGAAGAGAAGCAGACCTTCTTCGGCACCTATGCGGAAAGAGATTTCACCAAAGGCAAAAAGGTCCTCTCCATCGCTATGAGCGCCCTTGTCCTTGCCGGCATCGGCTTCATGGTCGGATTCGGCATTGCCAATAACGGCGATGTCTATAACGATGCCAGCTATCAAGATGGCAACACCGTCCTCCGGATCGATCTCCGTTCCGATAATAACGATAACATCTACGCCCTTGCTTATAATGAAGCCGGACGCATCTATGATGAAGATGCCGCCAAAGATTCTACCGCTGATATCTTCCATCAATATAAGATCAACGGCAAAACCCTTGCCGAACTGACCTCCAGCTTCACCGTCTCTGAATCGCCAAAGGTCGTCTATTCCACCGATGCAGGTTCAGATACCCCAACCGAATATCACTGGCATTTCTATCAGGCGGTCTTGAATACCAAGTTAGCCGAAGATGGCAATACCATCCTTGTCTATAACCCAGCTACCGAATCCTTCGAGGATGCTGGCTATAACACCTTGACCGATCTTGCCGCTGCTTTAGTCAACGCCGAAGATCAAAACGTCATCGTATCCTTCAAGCAGGTCTCTACCAAGACGCTTACCCCATATCTATGGCAGATCGCTCTTGGCGCAGGCGTTGGCCTTGCCGTCGCCATGGTCTACATGGTCTTGCGTTATCGCCCAAGCCGTGGCCTAGCCATCTCGATCCTCGTCGCTGGCACAAGCTACCTTGCCGTCGCCTTCTTCGCGATCACCCGTATCGCAACCGCGCCGATCGCTGGGCTTGCCATGATCCCAGTGACTGTCATTGGATTAGTGATGTCCTTATTCACCCTTGCCCAAGAGAAGAACATCTTCCACGATTCCCGCGAAAAGGAAAAGAACACCCTTGCCTTCCGCAGCGAGTGCTTAGAGCTTGCTGCCAAGCGCGAATCCCATACGACCATCGTCTTCTTCTTGCTCGCATGGCTATTTGCCATCGTCGGCTTTGGATTATCGCCAGTTGCCTATTGCATGCCTTATCTTGGCTTAGTGATCGGCTTCGCCTTCACCCTTGCCGCCATCCTTGTCTTGCTTGTTCCATTTACGAAGCTCTTCGCTGGTCTCTTCAGCAAGATCAAGATCAAACCTCGCAAGAAGAAAGCCAAACAAGGTGGACAATTGCTCAAGAAGCGCAATTCCGCCGAACCAGAAGAATCCATCTTCATTGGTATCAACGACTAATATCAACAATGGAATCCATTTTAGAACGCATACTATCTTATTATGGATTAAATAAAGAGGACTATGCCGCCTACGCGGCCGAGCCCTCTTTTTCGTCTTTGCCTAGACTAAGCGGCCATCTAGGAGTGGAGTTATCCAAGCAACGCATCCTAAAAGCCAAAGAAAGCAAAGAGAAAGTCATCGTCTATGGCGATTATGATACCGATGGCATCATGGCCACCTCAATTATGGTGAAAGTGCTTCGCCGAATTGGTTGCCATGTATCGTTCTATTTGCCTTCTAGATATCTTGATGGCTATGGCTTAACGATGGCTAACGCTGAGAAGATCGTCTCTAACGGCTATAAGCTCGTCATTTTAGTCGATAACGGCATCACTTTAGTGGATGAAATCGTCTATCTCCGTTCCAAAGGCGTGGATGTCATCGTCATCGATCATCATGAATACGCACAAACGTTGCCGCCCATTCAGACTATCATCCATCCGATTTATTCTAGTTATGGAGAGATACCAGTATCCGCTGGATATCTATGTTTCATCTTTAGCCTCGAATTCTTTGATTTAGACGATTATTTATTATGTTTAGGTGCCTTATCCACGGTTTCAGATATGATGCCGATCAAAGGTTACAATCGAGAAATCGTGCGCTTAATGCTGCAGACACTCAATTCTCATCCCGCCCAGGAATTCGTTTTGTTATCGAAGCAAGTGACATTTGACGAGAAAAGCCTCTCCATGCAGATCATCCCGCAGATCAATGCGATTGGCAGGATGGATGAAGAGCATCGCATCAATCGCCTTGTCCATTATTTCGCGGATGAAGATAAATCGCAGCTACCCATTCTTGCGAATTGGATGAACGAGGTCAATGAGCGCAGGAAGATGCTGACCCGCCTTGCCGAAGAGCGGCTATCCATCTCTAAGCACGAACCCGCGATTGTCGTAACTGGCGATCTTCCAGAAGGGCTCAATGGCTTACTCGCCAATAAATTGCTCAACCAATATCAAAAGGTCACCGCGGTTTTCTCATCTTCTAAAAGCGACCCAAGCCTATACGTCGGTTCACTGCGTTGCCTTGAAGGCTTTGATTTCATCGACTGCGCGAATGAATTATCCAAATACCTCGTACGTTTCGGAGGACATGCAAAAGCAGGAGGGATGTCTTTGAAGAAAATAGATTATCCTACATTCAGAAAAGCCTTCATGGATTATTGCTTCGCTCATCCCGCCAAAGCCCCAGAGATTCAGCGCATCCCTTTATATATAGAGGAAGCAAACCTAGAGACCTACCATATTATCTCTGTGCTATCTCCCTTTGGGCAGGAATTCAAAGAACCGATTTTCCTTTTAGAGCATTTCCCACTTGATAAATGCCAATTCACCATGAAAGGTGGCTATTTAAGCGTGATGCTCAATGAAGATACCAAACTATTCTCCTTCTCCTTTAAACAAGAGGACGTGGATGCGCGTTGCCGATATATCGATTTATCCTTAACCTTTGGGATGAATGAATTCCGCGGCAAATCCACATTGACGTTATTCGCCGATGTGTTGAAGCAGTATTAATCATTCAACTATAATTAATGCGTGAAGAAAAAGATTCTCGCTTTATCTATATTATGCTTTCTATTGAATAGCTGCGTTATTTTAGGTATGCAACCTTTCAGCCCACTTCAAATTGGGGAATATACGCTTGCCGATGTCGATTACAATAAGATTGAATTACAAGACACGAATCATAAGGCATTCGCTTCAGAGAAAATCACTAGCGTCAATCTCATAATCCAAGAAGCGGATGCATCTGAATTTGGAAGCGATAATGAGGTTGTTGAAACGTTAGAAACGATTAATAGATATGTCAAAACGGGAGATACCCTCCGTTATCGTCGCGTTCAATTCAGCAATTTCAGTACGGAAAACCATACCATCACGAACGTTCATTGCAAACTTTATGATACGACGCAAAGCTGGACCGATCCCAAAACCACGGAACGAATCACAAACACGCAATACTATACCTTCCAATTTGATCTAGATGGATATGCGTTTAAAACTCAAGATGGCGTTGTCTGCTATTATCAGCCTACTACAAATGCCTATACCATATCGTTTTCAGGCAACGGCACCTACCAAGACAAGGAAATCGTTTGCGCTCTATATTTCAAAGTGAAGTTAGCAACTCAAATGGATGTGAACGAATTCATAGACGAACCTACAAACCATTAATGTTTCTATTTAGAAGTTCCATTGAAATCCATGTATTTTATTCTTGGAGATAATATCTCCATTTTTTATTAAACAAGCGTAGAATATAACGGAAATGGAAAAGACCCCCAACAAGAAAATCTTCCCACCTAACGGTGGCTACCCCATGCATACCTTCGAGGATCTGAAGGCGCTTTACTCTACCTATATCAATAATGAAGAGCACCGTAAGATGATCGAAGAGGCCTATAAGTTAGCTGCAGAAAAACATGCTGGTCAGCTTCGCAAATCAGGGGAACCCTATATCCAGCATCCAATTGAAGTCGCCTATATCTGCGCCCAACTTCAAGCAGGGCCAGCGACCATCGCCAGTGCCTTGCTTCATGATGTTGTTGAAGATACCGATACCTCCATCGAGGACATCCGTAAACTTTTCGGCGAAGAAGTGGAGAAGATCGTTGATGCGTTGACCAAATTCCAACGCATGAAGCTGTCCCATATGACGGCCGAGGATTTTGAAGCCGAAGATCACCGTAAGATCTTTTTGGGCATGGCTAAAGACGTCCGTGTTATCATCGTTAAGCTAGCCGACCGTCTCCATAACCTTAGGACACTGGATTCCTTAAGCCCAGAGCGTCAGGTTGCTTTGTCTAGAGAAACCATCGATGTCTTTATCCCGATCGCCCATCGTTTAGGTATCTATACCGTTCAGTCTGAGCTCGAAGACCTCTCTTTGAAATATCTTGAACCTGATAAATACAAGAAGATATCGGCTCTTGTTAACGAGAAATATGAAAACCGCAAGGAATCGTTAGAATCTCTAAAAAAGAGAGTGGCCGACGAACTCTTAGAACATAACATTCCATTTAGGATGGAATCGCGTATCAAATCGCTTTATTCGATTTACCGCAAAATGTATCAGAAGAATCATGAATTCGATGATATTTACGATGTTTTAGCGATCCGTATCATCACCAAGACCACATTAAACTGCTATGAGATTCTCGGTATGATCCATTCCATGTATAAGCCAATCCCCGGTCGATTCAAGGATTATATCGCCGTCCCTAAGCCAAATATGTATCAGTCGCTTCATACCTCCATCCTTACTGGAGATGGACAGATCTACGAAGTACAGATCCGTACCGAAGAGATGGATAAGATCGCAGAATCTGGCATCGCCGCCCACTGGAAATACAAAGAAGGCAATTATAACGCCAAGCAAGAACAACAAGAGATCGAGGAACAGCTCCATTGGTTCCGCGATTTCGTCTCCTTTTCTGGTGATCAAGATGGCTCCGCGAAAGATTACATGGCCTCCTTATCCCATGATATCTTCGGCGCGAATGTCTATGTCTTCACCCCGCTTGGCAAAGTCATCGACTTACCGACTGGATCTACGACCTTAGACTTTGCTTATAAAATCCACACCAAAGTCGGCGATAGCGCGATCGGCGCGGTCGTCAATGGCATCGGTGTGCCGCTTTCCACCGTCTTAAAAACCGGCGACGTCTGCGAAATCCGCACCTCCAAAACCGCAACACCGAATGATTCATGGCTAGATATCGCCAAAACCAATTCTGCGAAATCCCATATCCGTAAAGCATTAGCAAGACGTGACGCTGAAATCCTCCGCGAAGAGAAAGTGCGCGC
>Ga0256405_10010928_pt1 | contig 11766 bp, 12 predicted proteins | sample RumenRJG_02DNA_FD_189096 | JGI IMG/M metagenome (GOLD analysis project Ga0256405, IMG submission 189096) | Bovine rumen microbial communities from Lethbridge, Alberta, Canada - RJG_02 | ecosystem: Host-associated > Mammals > Digestive system > Stomach > Rumen | place: Canada: Alberta...
TCCATGTTTGAGTCCCCTTATTTCTATAAATATATTGATCAATTAAGAGGAAGTATACCACAAAAGAATCGGCCGTAAAAGCGGGAATGCAAGGAAAAGAAAGGGAAAACGTTGTAATATGCGGAAGGAAACAAGGGATTTGTTGTAAAATTTATAAGATATCCGGTTTATTATAGGCCCAAATCGGCAATTTTTGATTGATTATACGCAAAAAGGAAGGAAAATCGAAAAATGGTTTCGGTTTCAGTGAAAATATCATTCGCGTTTTTGGGAAGATATGGTATAATGGGTCTAGCATGAGTCATGCCCCTTCTTTTAAGGGAATTACGAGGGAGAAGGCATGCGGGCCGGTCCGTACAGCGGCTATACGAAGACTGTGCGAATGACAGCAGAATCAGATTACAAGGGGTGATAACGTGATTAAAAAAGAGATGATTGCCATGCTTCTTGCAGGCGGGCAGGGAAGCCGGCTTGGTGTTCTGACACAGAAGGTGGCGAAACCGGCGGTTTCTTTTGGCGGTAAGTACAGAATTATTGATTTCCCGCTGAGCAACTGTATCAATTCAGGTATTGATACGGTAGGTGTTCTGACACAGTATCAGCCGCTTCGGCTGAATACCCACATCGGTATCGGTATTCCGTGGGATCTGGACCGCAACGTGGGTGGTGTGACGGTTCTTCCGCCCTATGAGAAGAGCAAAGGCAGCGACTGGTATACAGGAACAGCCAATGCCATTTACCAGAATCTCGAGTACATGGAGAACTTCAATCCGGAATATGTGCTGATCCTTTCGGGCGACCATATTTACAAGATGGATTATGAAGTGATGCTGGAGTATCACAAGGCGAACAATGCGGATGTTACCATCGCGGTCATGCAGGTGCCGTGGGAGGAGGCAAGCCGCTTCGGCCTGATGCTTACCGATGACAATAACCGTATCGTGGAGTTCGAGGAGAAGCCGGAGCATCCGAGAAGCAATCTGGCGTCCATGGGTATCTATATCTTCAGCTGGAAGGCCCTCAAGGAGGCGCTCATCAAGCTTTCGGACGAGCCGGGCTGCGATTTCGGCAAGCATGTAATCCCCTACTGCCATGAGCAGGGCGAGAGAATCTTCGCCTATGAGTTCAACGGCTACTGGAAGGATGTCGGTACTCTGGGATCCTACTGGGAAGCAAACATGGAACTCATTGATATCATTCCGGAATTCAATCTGTATGAGGAATACTGGAAGATCTACACAAAGAGTGACATCATTCCGCCGCAGTATATTTCTGCCGGTGCGAGTATAGAGCGCAGCATCATCGGAGACGGTACAGAGATTTACGGTCAGGTCATAAACTCTGTTATCGGCGCCGGGGTGACTGTAGCGGAGGGCGCAGTAGTGCGCGACTCCATCGTTATGAAGGGAAGCACCATCGGAGCCGGATGCGTGATTGACAAGGCGATTATCGCCGAGGACGTCACCATCGGCGAGGGCACCCAGGTCGGCGTCGGCGAATTTGCCGAGAGCAAGTACGACAAGAAGGTGTACCACGACACCCTGGCGGTCATCGGAGAGCGTTCCGTTGTGCCTGCCGGAGTGAAGATTGGCCGCAACACCGCTATTTCCGGTGTTACGGAGCTTTCAGACTATCATGACGGAGAACTCGCAAGCGGAGATTATATTGTAAAGGCAGGTGGCATGTAATGAGAGCAATCGGTATCATATTAGCCGGAGGAAACAGCAAACGAATGAAACAGCTCTCTCAGAAGAGAGCGATTGCTGCTATGCCGATGGCCGGCAGCTATCGCAGCGTCGATTTCGCGCTGAGCAACATGAGCAATTCACACATTCAGAGCGTGGCTGTACTGATACAGTATAACTCCCGTTCCCTGCACGAGCACCTGAGTTCCTCCAAGTGGTGGGACTTCGGAAGAAAACAGGGCGGAATGTTTGTATTCACACCAACCATCACTTCGGAGAGCAATGACTGGTACAGAGGCACAGCGGATGCCCTTTACCAGAATCTGGACTATCTGAAGAAGAGTCACGAGCCCTATGTTGTCATCGCAAGCGGGGACTGTGTCTACAAGATGGATTACAACAAGGTTCTTGAGTATCACATCGAGAAGAAAGCGGACATCACGATAGTATGCAAGGATATGGGACCCGAGGAGGATGTCACCCGGTACGGACTGGTCAAGGTCAATGAATCGGGCCGCGTCACCGACTTCGAGGAGAAGCCGATGGTAGCGACATCCAGCATAATCTCCTGCGGTATCTATGTCATTCGCAGACGTCAGCTGATCGAGCTTATCGAACGCTGTGCTGCCGAGGATCGGTATGACTTTGTTACGGACATCCTGGTGCGCTATAAAAACCTCAAGAGAATCTATGCTTACAAGTTGGATACCTATTGGAGCAACATTGCATCTGTAGACGACTACTACAGGACAAATATGGACTTCCTGAAGCCTGAAGTGCGGAACTATTTCTTCAGAGAGTATCCGGAAGTTTACACGAAGGTGGATGACCTGCCTCCGGCAAAATATAATCCGGGCGCGTCTGTCAGCAACAGCCTTGTTTCCAGTGGTTGTATCATCAACGGGACGGTTGAGAATTCGGTGCTCTTTAAAAAGGTCTACATCGGGAACAACTGCGTGATAAAGAATTCAATCATATTGAATGACGTCTATATCGGGGACAACACGGTAATTGAAAACTGTATTGTCGAGAGCAGGGACACCATCAGAGCAAATACTTCCCATATCGGAACACCGGAGGATCTCAAGATCGTCATTGAGAAGAGCGAGAGATTTACGCTGTAACTCTCCACTTCCAAATAATACTAACAGAAGGGGGAGACGATATGCAGATTACTGACGTTCGTGTCCGAAGAATTGACAAGGAAGGGAAGATGAGAGCGATTGTCTCGGTCACCTTCGACAACGAGTTTGTTGTCCATGACATCAAGGTGATTGAAGGCGAGAAGGGCCTGTTTATCGCTATGCCGAGCCGCAAGGCAGCGGATGGGGAGTACAGGGACATTGCTCATCCTATCAACTCTGCCACACGCGATATGATTCAGAATATCATTCTCGCGAAGTACGAAGCAACTGCCTTGGAAGAGATTGAGGCGGAAGCTGAATAGTCACTAGACAGAAACAACGGGTGCCGTACAGGCGCCCGTTGTTTCGTTTCTGCCCGGCACCGGAAATGGCAGGATCCCGGTATATAAAGGGCGAATCCGAAAAAGTTCCTTGACAAAAGATGCGGTTATATATATAAATAAAAAGTACGCGTGAGGCGAAATGCGCTCACAGCTTCCGCGATATGGCGGGCATTGTCTGTTCAATTATCGCAAACATAATTAGGAGGAATCATTCGATGAATAAGGCAGAATTTGTAGCAGCTATGGCTGAGAAGGCCGGTCTTTCCAAGAAGGACGCTGAAAAGGCAGTTAAGGCATTTACTGAGATCGTTTCTGAAGAGCTTGCAAAGGGTGAGAAGATCCAGCTGGTTGGCTTTGGTACCTTCGAGGTAGCAGAGAGAGCAGCAAGAGAGGGCAGAAACCCGAGAACCGGCGAGAACATGGCTATCGCTGCTTCCAAGACTCCGAAGTTCAAGGCCGGCAAGGCTCTGAAGGATCTTGTAAACGCATAATTACGTACAAGATATGAGACTGGACAAATACTTAAAGGTTTCCAGACTGATTAAACGGAGAACCGTGGCGAATGAAGCCTGCGATGCAGGCCGCGTACTGGTCAATGAAAAGCCCGCAAGGGCATCCCTGGCCGTCAAGGTCGGAGACATCATTGAGATTCAGTTCGGCACACGGTCCGTGAAGGTAGAGGTTACGGATATCGCGGAGACGGTCCGGAAGGACGACGCGAAGGAGATGTACCGGTACCTGTAAAAGACAAAGAGGGCGCTGCGCAGGCAGCGCCCTCTTTGCGCATAAGGGCCGGAGAGCGGCCGCCGGGCCTGCCTGCGCAGCCATGCAGCGTTCCGATTGTAAGAAATACTTAATTGCATTGTCCCTCGGGATATTTTATTATAAATATAGCACGATCGTGCGAGGCATCTATGCCGAAGAAGGGGATGAGAGCAGTGTCAGAACGCAGACAGAAAAAAAAGAAGAAAGAAAACCTGAACAACAGGCTGGCGCTGATCGGCATTACCCTGGTCGTATTGAGCCTGGCCGTGACAGTCCAGGTAAAGGGCAATGAGCTGCGCAGAGCGGAAAAGCAGCTGATCATCCAGGAAGAGAACCTGGAAGCGCAGGTGAAGGCGGAGGAAGAACGGGCCGCCCGGCTGGAAGAGCAGCGCGTATATGTGCAGACGAAGGAATATATCGAGAAGGTGGCAAAGGAGAAGCTGGGTCTGGTGAACCGGGGCGAGGTTATCCTGAAGCCTTCGGAAAAGCAGTAGAAATGCGATAAAAGAAAGAACATGTACTCCGGTGGCGGTGTTTTCCGCACCGGAGTACATTTGTATCAGGGAGGTCTGATGACAGGCAGGGACCGGATGACGGAACGGGTGCGTTCCTTTATGGAAAAATGGAATATGACAGAGCCGGGGGATACGGTTATCCTCGGACTTTCGGGCGGGGCCGATTCGGCGGCCCTGTTTGCGGTGCTGCTTGAATTGAAGGACGCGATGGGATTCGCGCTCCGGGCAGTGCATGTGCACCACGGCCTGCGGGGTTCTGAGGCGGACAGAGACCTGAAGTTTTCCAGGGAGCTCTGTAAAAGAGCCGGCGTGCCCTTCCTGGCGGAATATATCGATGCTGCCGGGGAGGCAAAGCAGGCGGGACTTTCCGTGGAGGAGGCCGGCCGCATCGCCCGGTACAGGATTTTCAGAAGAGAGCTTCTTTCCTGCGGGGGAAAAGGAAAAATCGCGGTGGCCCATCATGCGGACGACCGGGCAGAGACCGTCCTGTTTCATCTCTTCCGGGGGACAGGCCTCCGGGGGCTGGGCGGAATTTATCCGGTCCAGGGGGATATCATCCGGCCGCTGCTGTCTGTGCAGAAGTCGGAAATTGTGGAATTTCTCCGCGAAAGAGGACTCTCCTGGGTGGAAGATGCCACCAACCGGGACCAGGAATATGCGAGAAACTATATCCGGGGAACGATTCTTCCGGGGGTGCAGGAGCACGTGAATGCCCAAGCCTCAAAAAACATCCTCCGGACCGCCGACTTTGCGGCGGAGGCGGACGGATACTTCCGCTATCAGGCAGAAAAAATGCTCGACCGGATACCGTCCGTCAGGAAGGAAGGGGCGCTGGCGGCCCTTCCTGCGGAGTCTCTGCTGGCGGAAGAAACCATCCTCCGCGGCTACCTGGTGCGGGAGATGCTGCTCCGTGCGGGCTGTCCTGCAAAGGATATCACGGCCCGGCATATTGCCGATATCCTGGACCTTGCCGGAAAAAGCACCGGAAAGGAGATTATGCTGCCCGGCGGCCTGCGGGCCCGGAAGAGCTACGGGCTGCTGGTGCTTTCTGAGGCTTCGGAGAACGGCGCAGGCGGGGCGGAAGCATCATCCCGGGGACTCCCGGAGGATATCGCGGGACGGTTTTCCTTCCGGCTCGTTCCGAGGGCAGAATGCGGGAAAATTCCGGATGCAGAGTATACGAAATGGCTTGATTATGCTACAATAAAGGATGCTTTATCGATTCGAAGCCGGGAAAAGGGCGACTATATCTGTCTTGCGCCGGGGGTGCGCAAGTCCATTCACCGCTTTATGATCGATGAGAAGATACCGGCCGCCGAGCGGGACCGTGTGCCGCTTTTAGCTGACGGAAACCACATTCTCTGGATCGTGGGATACCGGATAAGCTGGGGGTGCCGGATAACAGAACAGACAGAAAACGTGCTTCAGGTGTGTTATCAGCCAGAGGGAGGAAAAAACATTGGGTGAGAGAATCAGAGTATTGCTGACAGAGGAAGAGGTTGACCAGAAGATCCGCGAGATGGCGGATCAGATCAATGAGGTATACGGAGATGAGCCGATTCACCTCATCTGTGTGCTCAAGGGAGGCGTATTCTTTACCTGTGAGCTGGCAAAGTATCTGAAGGGACCGGTTTCCATGGACTTCATGTCCGTGTCCAGCTATGGATCCGGTACGACGACCAGCGGCATCGTGAAGATCATTAAGGACCTGGATGAGCCGATCGAGGGCAAGAACGTGCTGATCTGCGAGGATATCGTGGATACCGGCCGGACGCTGGCATATCTCATCGAGATCCTGAAGCAGCGAAAGCCGAAGGATATTAAGATCTGCACGCTCCTGACCAAGCCCGAACGCCGGGAGAAGGCGCTGGAAGCAGACTATGTCTGTTTCTCCATCCCGAACAAGTTCGTGGTGGGTTACGGTCTGGATTACGACCAGAAATACAGAAATCTTCCTTATATCGGTGTTGTCGAATTTGACGACTGATACCGGACGGAGGAAGTAGGGAGGCAGCTTTGAAACCAAGACAGTCCATGGGCGGCGGCGTCGGCCTGCTGATACTTGTGATGGTCCTGTTCATGATGTTCAGCGTCAGGACCCAGAGAATGCAGCAGGACACCACCGTCAATTTTCCGCAGTTTGAAAAGATGTTGTCGGAGGGGGAGATCTCCTCGGTGGTCATCCGGCCCAACCGGGAAATCCCGACCGGAGAGATTGATATCGTGACGAAGAACGGGGAGCGCCGGACCTTAAGCGCTCTGGATACCGGAGAGGTGGAACAGATGCTCCGGGATTCCGGCACAGAGTACCGCACTTCTGCCATACGGCAGGAGAACTACATGATGTCGGTGATTCTGCCCATTCTTCTTTCTGCGGGAATTCTTCTCTTCTTCTTTACCTTCATGAATGCGAGAGCCGGAGGCGGCGGTGCCAACGCCAAGATGATGAACTTCGGCAAGAGCCGCGCCCGGATGACCCGGAACAGCAATGTGAAGTTTTCCGACGTGGCCGGGCTCAAGGAAGAAAAGGAGCAGCTGGAGGAACTGGTGGATTTCCTCAGAGCGCCTCAGAAGTATACCAGCCTGGGCGCCCGGATTCCGAAGGGCGTGATCCTGGTGGGCCCGCCCGGAACCGGCAAAACCCTGCTGGCCAGAGCCGTGGCCGGGGAGGCGGGGGTTCCCTTCTTCTCCATCTCCGGTTCGGATTTTGTGGAAATGTTTGTCGGCGTGGGCGCATCCCGTGTCCGCGACCTGTTTGAGGATGCCAAGAAGAATGCGCCCTGCATCGTGTTTATCGATGAGATCGATGCGGTCGCCCGCCAGAGAGGTACCGGCATGGGCGGCGGCCACGATGAGAGAGAGCAGACCCTGAACCAGCTCCTGGTGGAGATGGACGGATTCGGGGTCAATGAGGGCATCATCGTCATGGCGGCCACCAACCGCGTGGACATCCTGGATCCGGCGATCTTAAGACCCGGCCGGTTTGACCGGAAGGTGGCGGTGGGAAGCCCGGATGTGCGGGGCAGAGAGGAAATTCTCGGCGTACATACCAGGAACAAACCGCTGGGCGATGACGTAGACCTGCACAGGATTGCCCAGACCACGGCCGGATTCACCGGTGCGGATCTGGAAAATCTGATGAATGAGGCCGCCATCACGGCCGCAAAGGAAAACCGGAAGTATCTGGTACAGGCGGATATCGAGGCGGCATTCATCCGCGTGGGTATCGGCCAGGAGAAGCGGAGCCGGCTCATCTCGGAGAGCGACAAAAGGATCACGGCCTATCACGAGACAGGCCACGCCATTCTCTTCCATGTGCTGCCTGACGTAGGTCCGGTGCATACCATTTCCATCATCCCGACGGGAATCGGCGCTGCGGGCTATACCATGCCGCTGCCGGAGACCGACCGGATGCATATGACAAAGAGCCGCATGATGCAGGAGATCATGGTGGCGCTGGGCGGAAGAATCGCGGAAGAGATCATTTTCCAGGATGTCACCACCGGCGCATCCCAGGATATCAAGCAGGCGACCAAGATTGCCCGCGCCATGGTGACCGAGTACGGTATGTCCGAGAAGGTGGGCATGATCAATTACGGCGATGACAGCACCGAAGTGTTTATCGGAAGAGACCTGGCTCACGCCCGCAGCTACGGGCAGGAAGTAGCCTCTCAGATTGACAGCGAAGTGAAGCGGATTATCGACGAATGCTATGCGAAAGCAAAGGAGATTATCCTGGCCCATGAGGATGTGCTGCACAGCTGCACGGAGCTCCTGATGGAAAAGGAGAAGATTTCCGGCAAAGAGTTTGAGGAGTTGTTTGGTAGTGAACAGAGAAGCACTGTTCTGTGATGAGACGGAATCCTACAGACGGCCGTCAGAGGCCCGGACGGGGGAAAAGGTTCATTTTTCCTTCCGGACCGCGAAGGACGATGTGGATGAGGTGATTTTTGTCGTCTGGAAGGACGGCGAAGTATTCTCGGAACGGAGGATGGTAAAAACGGAGAGCGATGCGTACTTCGATTATTACGAGCACGCCGCAGTGACCGGCGATGAGGTACTCTACTATACGTTCCGGGTGAGAGAAGACGATGATATCTGCGAGTATAACCGCATGGGCGTGACGAAGGAGCCGCTGAAGGCGCCCTTTAAGCTCACGCCGGGCTTTTCGGTGCCGCAGTGGTGCCGCGGCGCGGTCATGTACCAGATTTTTACGGACCGGTTCTGCAACGGGGACCCCACCAATGACGTGGTGGACGGAGAGTACCTCTATCTGCACCGCAAGGTGGAGAAGGCCGCCAGCTGGGACATGCTTCCGCAGGCCTTCGACGTGCAGCGGTTTTACGGCGGGGATCTGGCCGGGATACTGACAAAGCTGGATTATCTGAAGGAGCTGGGGGTTGAGGTTATTTACCTGAATCCTATCTTTGTGTCGCCCTCCAACCATAAGTATGACTGCCAGGACTACGAATATGTGGATCCGCATCTGGCACTGATCCCCCGGGATGCCGACGGCCTGGTGCCCGACGGCGCCAGAGACAACCGGAATGCGGAGAAGTATATTGCCAGGACGGCGGACATCGAGAATCTGGAGGCCAGCAACCGGTATTTTGCCGAGTTTATCGAGAAGGCCCACGCGAAGGGCATCCGGGTCATCATTGACGGGGTGTTCAATCACTGCGGGTCCTTCAACCGATGGATGGACCGGGAGCACATCTATGATCGGCACGGCGGGTATCCCAACGGGGCATATCTCGCGGGAGACAGCATGTACCGCAGCTTTTTCCGGTTCTCTGATCCCGACGGCTGGCCGGAGAATGACAGTTATGAGGGCTGGTGGGACCAGCCGACGCTGCCGAAACTGAACTATGAGGGCTCAGAGAGCCTGTACAAATACATTCTGGAGATCGCCCGGAAGTGGGTGTCGCCGCCGTTTTGTGCGGACGGCTGGCGCCTGGACGTGGCGGCCGACCTGGGGCATTCGCCGGAGATGAACCATCAGTTCTGGCGGGATTTCCGGGATGCTGTCAAGTCTGCCAATCCGGATGCAGTGCTGATCGCCGAGCATTACGGGGACCCGTCTTCCTGGCTTCAGGGAGATCAGTGGGACAGCGTCATGAATTACGATGCCTTCATGGAACCCGTTTCCTGGTTCCTGACGGGAATGGAGAAGCACAGCGATGCCTGCCGGCAGGAGCTTAAGGGCGACGGCAGAGCCTTTTTTGACGCCATGTGGTATCACATGTCCCGGATGCAGACCGCTTCCGTGGAGTGTGCCATGAACCAGCTGTCCAACCATGACCATTCCCGGTTTATGACCAGAACCAACGGCAAGGTCGGAAGGCTGTACACCGCGGGTTCAGAGGCGGCCGCCGACGGAATCCGGCCGGGAATTTTCCGGCAGGGCCTGGTCATGCAGATGACCTGGCCGGGAGCGCCCACCTATTATTACGGGGATGAGACCGGCATGTGCGGCTGGACGGATCCCGACAACCGGCGGACCTATCCCTGGGGTCATGAAGACCTGGAGATGATTGAATTCTGCAATATCACCGCAAGACTCCGCAAACGGATACCGGCCCTGCGAAGCGGTTCCGTCATCGAACTTCTGGCGGCTGACGGCGTTATCGCCTACGGGCGCATGATCCGCGGCGCCGGCGGAAGCGGAGCCGTGGTTGTCGTCAATACCTGCGAGGAAGCCAGAACAGTCCTGGTTCCGGTGTGGAAGCAGGGCGTGACGGAGAAAGACTGGCTGAACCGCGTCATGCTGACCTATGAGCACGGCTACAATGTGGGGCAGCTGAAGGTCCGGGTGGACGACGGCATCGCGGCGCTGAATCTGCCGCCGGTTTCTTCCATGATCCTTGAGGTTCAGAAGGCAGATGAGGAAGAATTCTCCAGCACCGTTCTTTCCGGTGCCTGGGTTGCGACGCACCGCCTGAAATAATGCACCGCGGGATGGATATTACAGAAGCATAACCTGTATGAATAATAATTATTCGATTCTGCATTTTTATGATTGGATGGTTGCATAATAAATTTCAGAAATCTATAATAGATGGCAAAGAAATTTCTTGCACAGGAGCGTGATACGTATGGAGAAAAAGAATCTTGACTGGTCGAATCTCGGATTTGGATACATTACCACCGATTACCGCTATCTGTCCTGCTATAAGGACGGCAAGTGGGACGAGGGTGCACTGATCACAGACCCGAATATTGTCATGAATGAGTGCGCAGGTGTGCTCCAGTATTCCCAGAGCTGCTTTGAGGGACTGAAGGCCTACACCACCGAAGACGGACATATCGTTGTATTCCGTCCGGACCTCAATGATCAGAGAATGAAGGAGTCCTGCGAGAGACTGGAGATGCCGGTGCTCCCGGAGGGAAGATTCATCGAGGCTGTGGAAAAGGTTGTAAAGGCCAATGACGCCTGGGTTCCGCCCTTCGGCAGCGGCGCTACGCTCTATATCCGTCCGTATATTTTCGGTTCTTCTCCCGTTATCGGTGTTAAGCCGGCGGAGGAGTATCAGTTCCGTATTCTGGTTACCCCGGTAGGTCCTTACTTCAAGGGCGGCGCAAAGCCGATCACCATCCGTGTCAGCGACTTCGACCGTGCGGCTCCGAGAGGAACCGGACACGTAAAGGCCGGCCTGAACTATGCCATGAGCCTTCACGCCATCGTAGACGCCCACAAGAAGGGCTTTGACGAGAACGTATACCTTGATCCGGCTACCCGCACCAAGATCGAAGAGACCGGCGGAGCCAATGTGATCTTCATCACAAAGGACAACAAGCTGGTTACCCCGAAGTCCGGCAGTATCCTTCCGTCCATCACCCGCCGTTCCATCTGCTACGTTGCAGAGCACTATCTGGGCATGCAGGTAGAAGAGCGCGAGGTATATCTGGACGAGGTCAAGGACTTTGCGGAGTGCGGCCTCTGCGGTACCGCGGCAGTTATCTCCCCGGTCGGCAAGATCAACGACCACGGCAACGAGATCTGCTTCCCGGCAGGCATGGAGGAGATGGGCCCGACCACCAGAAAGCTTTACGAGACACTGACCGGCATCCAGATGGGCAAGATCGAGGCACCGGAAGGCTGGATCCACGTGATCGAGTAATACCGGCACATTCCGGATATTCAAAAGATTATAACGACGAGAAGGCCTGCAGGGAACTGCGGACCTTCTTTTTTGCGCGATACGGCCTGCGGGCGGCCGCCGTACGGCGGCCGGAGCGGCTGAGTGCAGAGCGGACAGATGTGCTCGCACAGATATGTCCGCGATGTACGAAGCAGCTGGCCGGCTGCGTATGCAGGCGGACATCGGCAGGC
>Ga0256405_10010930_pt1 | contig 11766 bp, 2 predicted proteins | sample RumenRJG_02DNA_FD_189096 | JGI IMG/M metagenome (GOLD analysis project Ga0256405, IMG submission 189096) | Bovine rumen microbial communities from Lethbridge, Alberta, Canada - RJG_02 | ecosystem: Host-associated > Mammals > Digestive system > Stomach > Rumen | place: Canada: Alberta | collected...
GGGATTGGGGATTGGGCCCAATCCCCAATCCCCAATCCCCAATCCCCAATCCCCAATCCCCAATTATATATATAAAATAATATTATTTAAAATTTCAAAAAAAATAAAAATTTAAATTAACAATTAAAAATGAAACAGAAAAAAAATGATCCATCAGACAAAGCCGAATTAGTTGAGGATCCAACAAAGTACTATGATAAACTAGTAAAAATAGAAGAAGAAATGTCCAATCTCCAATCATTAGAAAAAGATCTAAACACTTTTGTATCAAATATTGAGACAGAACTTTGCAATAAAACAAGTCACGATCCCGAATTAAGAAACAGTGATACAATAGATTGTATCAAAATATATTTCAAGAAAATCCAAGACAAAATCGAGAATGTATATGTCAAACTCACATCGACTGTGAGAGAAAAATTATATTATATTATTTATAATATAATTATTTTATTCTTGAATTATATTGAACGTATGAGAAAATATAATTATTCCTTTCATGGAATCGAATTCATCGAATGGCTTCTTACTTTAATGGAATCAAATATTGTCTTATCGCATATTAAATATATGAAATTAAGGACACAACTTTATCTTCTTATTTGCTTCTTATACGAAGATTGTAAAGCATATAAAGCCTCGTTTGGTTTTATCACTAAAGGAATTAATAAATTATTAGAATTAAAATCGATCGAAGAACAACAAAGACCTTTGCCGGATTATATGCAGGATATTTTCGACGAGAATTTAAAGCATTTGAGATACTTCGAATTTAAATATGGAATTATTAGTGGCAATTTAAATTTCGAAAGTTGGAAAAAAAAACTGGAAGAAACATATGATACAAATATGTCAGAAAAAACAGATAAAAATGCCGAAAATAAAGAAAAAGATAAAAGCAAAATCGCTGATAATATTTTAACTAGAAATATTTGTGCGATAAATTCAATATCGAATTTATCTTTTTATAATAGTATAGTAAATCATGAAGGAACAAAATACGATTGGAAAAATAATATGATACTTTATATATATAATACTTTATTAAAGCCTGATATAGATAATATTAAAAATGGTATTATGGAATTCATCGATAAAAAGAAACGTGATATTGAATTAAGTTCAAAAATAAATCAGAACGAGAAAAACTACGACGAAATATTAAACGAAGCAATAAATACAAATACAGAAAAAGAAGTAAGGAATTATGAACATTCATCAAAAGTCGTTCCTTTAGAATTACATGTTGAAATATTAAAGGCATGTTATGATAATAAATTATTTAAGGAATTCATGGAATTAATAGATAGTATAAATACTCGAATTAAATATCGTCATGTGGAACATCCTTATATATCCGATGTTGATATTCAAATGAGCTCAATTCAATATGCCAATATACCAAATGGTTACGAGAAAATTCCTTTAGATTTGAATATAAACAATTATAAAAGAGAAATAAAGAAATTAAGAGAACAAGGCAAATATATATCAAATATGGATAAAGAAAGTAGTCAACTTGCTTCACTAGTCGCAAAAGGAAATAAGAAAGATAAAAAAAAAGACGCGAAAAAAGACGCAAAAAAGGACCCAAAAAAAGAACAAAAAAAACCCGAAAAAAAATCAAACGAAGAAAATGCTGTGCCAAATCCGTATGAAAAAATCGAAAACTTAGAGCATAATTTTGTCTACTTATTATTACGTCGATCCCATAATCCAAATAAAGCTTTAACAAATATACGTATAGTAATGTCAAATGACTACAAAATAAAAAAAGATATAAAACAAAATGAAAGAGCTATCGCGCTTCCTGTAAAAATATTCAAAGATAATTTATACGAAAAAGAACAAAAAATAGTTCTTGGGGAACAAAGCACCAAATTTTTCCCTTATATTATTATAACGAAAGGCTCCTCGCAAGATTTATCAGACGATAACGAAAAACTTAACGCTATTGTTGATGTGTTTCCTTTAATAAGTAATTGTCCTTATGCGACTCCGAAAATGAACTATATTAAAATAGAACCAGAAATAACAATCCAAGGAAAAAATTCGGACCCGAATTATATTAATTATAATTTTTCGCATTTTTATGTAAATTTAACATATTTAAATGATAAAAGCTTTTATATGATTGAAAGAGAAGTTGAAATACTTAGACATTTATTCGATTTAGAAAATTCATGTTTAGATAATAAAGACAAAATAGAAATTCCAAACGAAGAAAATAATAAAGAAGATTATTCAAATCGACAATATCAATTTCTTAAATTGAATTATAATTTCGAAAAGCTCGATTTATTATCAACATGGATATATAATTCAATACAAGATGAATGTGGTAATTATTTTTTGAATATGCGTTCTAATTTTTTATATGATATATGTATCTTAATTTACAAAAAATATCTCAAAAATTTTTTGGAACGAATAAATTATTTCAATAGTTTCAAAGACGAATTAGAGCCAAATTTAGTCCAAGAAATATCCAAGATAATAAATACTTTAATAAGTCAAATATTTAATACTTTATTTTGTATTCATTACGTTTTAACAAATATACCACATAAAGATGTTATCATATATGGATATATAAGTTTATTATTAGGTGAATATGCTGAATTAACAGGGAATAACGCGACTGGAGTCGTCGTGTTAAAAGATACTATAGAATTTATCGAGAAAGCGAAAGAGAAAGAGGATATATTCGGAATTGATAATAGGGAAAATAAACAAACATTTACTTCGTTTACTTGTGATAATAATAAAATATTCAAATTAAAAGAAGAAATCGATGAGAAATATTATGATTATGTTAAACAATTAAATAAAAAAAGAAGAGTGAATCATAGAATGATCACTGAACAAGGAATATCAAAGGCAGATCCTGATATAATCAATGAAGAAGATTTCGAAGTGAATTATATGGAAAGTGAATACAATAATTATTTGAACAAAAAAGAAAAGGATAAATCGCCTTTATATGATGGTAATAAAATATATTTAAATGACGAGAAAAATAAAGATAATATAAAAGTAAATTATTCAATAACAGAATATGAAAATGATTTGAATTGTATATATATAGAATTAATCATGAAATATTATCGCATGTATATCAAAAGTGGTGAAGGAATTCTAGAAAAAATGAAAATGTATGAAAATTTAAAAAAAAATAAAAAAAATCTCGAAACGAAAAAATTAAAAAAAAATACTTTACCTCATATAAATCTTCCCGAACGCATCACGAAAAAATTAGATATAATAAAAGGAGAATCAGCTGTTCACGTTAAAAATAATATGAACGATTTAAAAAAGATATTACAAGAAGGCGGAAAATTGCAACCTGATAAACCAATATTATCAAAAAGCGAGAAAGTGATGAAATTAAATATAAATAAAAATTCATATTTAATGGCGTTATATAATGCTTCTTTGGCTTCAATGCGACCAAAAAATAAACAAGATCAGATATATTTATTAACTATAAGTAATAATAATATCGATCAAGTAATAAAAGAAGAAGAAGAAAGATATAATTATTATTCTAAATATTTTTTTTATATTAAATCATTAGAAAGATTTAATGCCAATTCAAACGAATTATCATATCATTATTATCCTTATAATTTACTTTATAAGCCAATAATGGTAGATAAATATGAAAAAATCCCAGAACCTATATTAATTCATAAGACATCACGAAATTGTAGTTTTATTTTCCCTTTAGTAAAAATAAAGAAAGATCAATTAGATAAAGTTCATCATAATATTTCCAAAGTTAAAATGTTCGGACAAATATCCACAGGATCAAATATAGTTCAATTAAACAATACAACATTAACAAATACGAATAAAATAGTACCTATAATAGAAACACTAACTATCCAAAATTTAAAAAATAATGAAAAATATATTTTCGCTTATGCTGCTTTTGATAATGACGAATCTATGGTAAATACTATAGGTTCAACATCGAAAGAAGTAGAATTATATTTTCCTTTACCGATACATTATATTTCATATCATGTTTGCAAAATCGCTTATGAATTCAAATTTTATAGCATTTGCAAAGAACGAAGTAAAATTGTGTTTAATTATTTCACGGAGAAAAGTGACATAAAAGAAATAAAATTAGATAATAAAAATAATTCGATAATATTAAACAAATTAAAATATGATTATGTTTATAGAACTTCTTTGTTCGAATTAGAAGGTGTTGCTTATTGCTTTTATTATTTAGCCAAAAGCACTTTTAATTTAAAATTAAATGAGCATTTAATCGATAACAAAGTCGAATCGAATGTTTATAAACAACAGAAAAATGTTCTTAAAATTTTAAACATATTAAATTTAGGTCTGGAAATAGCAATATATTTGAGAAATTATAAATTAATTAAAATGTTTGTAATAGGGTTATATAATACTTCTGTTCAAATCATCAACAAACAAAATTTATATAAAGAACTTTTAAATATTTTTATGAAAATGAGTTTAGGTGTGAATATAATTCCGAATGATATATGGGATATTAATTTAAGAAAAATATCATCATTAATAGTTTATAACATATTCATTTTAGGTAATATGATTAACGAACCGGATATTGTTAAAAAAAGTTTAATAATGGATTTAGGCTTAAAAAATAAAAAATATTATCCGTTTAAATATACATATTTACAAAAAGAAGAAGAAGTTATAGAACAAAAAGACAAGAAAGAAAAAGGCAAAGGCAAACAACAAGAAAATAAAAAGGAAGAAACTAAAGTAGAAGAAAATACAAATGAAAAGCCGCCAGAACCAAAATATAAAGAAATATCAAATTCAGTATTAAAAGATTTAGAAAAAGAATGTCAAGAAATTATCGAATTTATTTATAGTTGTGGAGATTATAATGAATTAGTCAAAGCTAAGTTAGATATATATAAAGATATTCTTGATACTTTAATCGAAAAATATAATGGTGGTATAAATCCAAATATAAATGCAAAAGATAAAAAAGATAAACAGCCTCAAATAGACGCAGAACAAAATAAAGAATTATATCCGAATTTACAAAATGAAATAGACAAATATAAATTAGACATAAATGATTTAATTGAAGTATGGGATGGATTTAAGAATGAAGGAATTAAATATGTTCAAAAATATATAACATCTAATGCATCAAAAAATAATTATTATCAATTTTTGGATAAAATGCTCAAAAAATTAATACAAAATTTCATAGGAGGAATATATACAAGTGCAAGTTCAACCGACCCTAAAAAAGAAAAAGCTCCTGCACAAGGAAGTGCTTCTAATTTTGCAGAAATATTATCAACTATTGATTCGTTGCAAATTCAGAAAGAAGATAATGAATTTATTATTAATATATTTAATCAAAAATTGCAATTTATTTCAGGAGATATTTTATATAAATTAAAAGTAAGAATTAGAGACTATTTATCAAAAATAAAACAAGAAATGGAAAATAAGAAAGATAAAATGGAAATTGATTTAGAAAAAATGGGAGGACAAATCGAGGAAAAATTCTTTGGTTGTATTGTCGAAGAAGAAATCAAACCATCTTATGATACTTTAAATCAAAACGAAATTTTAAAAATAAAAGAAAAACTTTATTGGATATCTGATTTATATTATAATAAAGGTATAATATTATATCTCGATTTTCTTCAATCGAATCATCCTGAATTTATGAATTACGATTTTAATAATTTTTTCAATTTCAGATTATGTGATATAAAAAAGCTCGATAAATACGGCGAAAAAAATGCAAAAGAAATAGACGATTTAAAATTATTAGATATTAAATTAGGATTCTTTAATCAAAAAGAAAAAAAATTAGAAGACAAAAAACCCGAACAAGAACCTGGACAAATCCCCGAAGGAGAAAAGCCAGTAAGTCGTACAGGTAAAAAAGAAGACAAGAAAAAACCGTTACCGAAAAAAGATGATAAAAAAAAGAAGGAAAAAGGAAAAGAAATAGAAGAAGAAAATATAGACCCTAATGATGATATATTAGATAGAAATATGAGTGAACGATATCAAAAATTAAATAAAATATTTGAACAATTTGCTTTATGTGCTTTATGTAATAATGACACAGAAAATTATTCTCATTTAGATAATTTAATATATTTTATATATAATATAATAATATATGATATGCTTTCGCCTTATAATTGTTGTGATGATATAATAATAAAAAACGAAGACGAAGATAGTGAAACAAATCCTTATAAAGCCTTGCCGAATAATATCTGGTCGTATTTAATTATCATTGGTGAAGTTGCTTTAGTGAGATTAAATTATTTAAAAAAAGGAAATCAAAATTTTAACGAATTCGATTACGATTATGAATTAAATAAATTTAAATCATTAATAACAGAAAATAAATTTAATGCACCAATAGAAAAATTCCATTCTTTATCTAAATCATTGAAGCCAGTTAAATATAAATTAGATGAAGAAAATTTATTAGATTCTTATTCGAAACAGATTAATATAGATATATATATCGAATTATTAACTTTTATTATGCAATGCGCTTATTATAAACAAAAATGGAGTGTCTTGAGTGAATTTATTACGAAATTTAATGATGTGACTAATGAGCTTTTTAGTCAATTTACTTTATCATTTTTAATCGAAGGACAAAAACATATATTTGAAAAGGCGAATAATAATACTAAAAATAAACAAGAAGAAATAAATAAAAGAGTCGAAATATATGAAACATGGAAAAATTCAAGAAAGAAAAATAAAAGACAACAAATGATAACAGGAGAAATACCTCCGGAACAATTAGAGTTCGAAAAAGATTATGCCATATTATCAAATGAATTAAATATTTATACTTCAATAAGTGATATGCTGAAAAATGATAAAGAAAAAAGTGAAAAATTATATGAAAGTTTTTTGAACGATACAAATAATGCATTAAAGGCTGTTCAGACTTGTCGAAAAAAATATGAAGAATATCAAATAGAATTAATGAGTCTTGAGAAATATAAATATAATTTTGGAATTAATTATAATAATTTCATAAACAAATATAAAAATTTACAATTATTACAAAGTAATATGTTAATCGGATATAAAAATTGTATTCAAGTCTTGAAAAAAAGACAAGAAAATTATTTACTTATACAAATATTATACGAAATGAGTTTAGTTCTTTATTCGATGCATACAGAAAAAACCTTAAGACAAGCTGAAATATTTTTCAATGAGGAAATTGATACCGTATTCCAAAAATTATATTCTGTTAAAGGCTTTAGAGATATTAAATTCGAAAATTACATAAATGCTTCAGGGTCTAAAAATATATATGTATTACCCTCTTTCCTTTATGCTATTAAATCCTTGCATAAATTAGCTAAATATTGTTACGATAATTCTTTATATGATCAAATAGAATCTGCCTTATTTGCTTCGAAAATTACTTTTTATGTGTTAAATAATATAATACCGAATCCTTCGATATATTCAGCGTATGGAACTTATAGATTAAATGATATTAATGAAAACATAAATATTTTTGATTCGAAATTTAATATAAAACCAGGCGATTTATTAGTATCATTAATTGAATTAAGTCAAATATTAATTTCATATAATAAATTCGAGGAATGTTTACCCATGCTTTGTTTAGCTGAATATTTAGCTTGTGATAAATGCAAAAATATTAATTATACTTTATTTTCTCGAATACTTAAAGTTATTTGCTTAGCTGAAATTGGTTATATAAATGAAGCTTTTATGAATTATTATAAAATAATAAAAAAATATGATTTACCACAAATATTAAATTCAGGATATAAAATATATTCGACAGGAAAATATGCAAATTTAACTCATAATGAAGATAAAGTAAATTATTATAATAATTTACCACCCGATGATGAAAAAAATATAAATGCTTTGAATATATTGATTAAATTAAATATTGATAATGATTTAAAAAATTACTTAGGACCGAATTTATATTACTATTTACAATATAGTAAATTAATAATATTATTCAAAGTGACGAATAAAGATAATTATAATTTATACCCTGATAAAAATAATTTTAGTAATTTAAGAGATGAAACTTTTATTCGTATAGAAAAAGAATGTCGAGAAAATATTGCACTTTTAAGTAATTATGAAGATATTAATTTTTTAACAAATTGTATGAAATCAATAAAATATAATGAAATTAATTATAAAGAAAATATAACAATATTACAAAATAAATTAAATGAAATAACAGATGCAAACAAAATAACAAATGAAGAAGTGAAAAATTTCATAACATTAAAATTTAATAAATCAGATTTAGAACTTTCAAAAGAAAGATACGAATTAATTTTTAAGTTCAGATTACTTTTAGGACAATTATATATGTGTCAAGGTCTCTATATAAATTCATCAATGATAATATATAAATCAATCGAGAATTTTAATAAATTATTATCAACTGAATATGGTAATAAAATATTTAATTTCGATAATGGAGAAGATTTTATTCCTGATTTAAAGCCAAATGAAGTAAATATAGGAGGAGGTGGAGCAAAAGGCGGTAAAGCCCCAGCTAAACAAGAAAAAAAAGATGCTAAAGCAAAAAAGGATGATAAAAAAGGAAAAAAAGATAATAAAGAAAAAGAAGAAAATGTACCGAATGTTGATCCTGAATTACAAATAAAAGAATTGATGAAATTAATAGCGGAAAAAATATATAAAAATCAAAGAATAATTCCGAATAGTGTTTATTGGTTCAAACTTCATTTTTATCATTTAACTAATTTATATAAAATGAATCGATTTAAAGATTGTCTTTATATAATTAATAAAATAATAAAAAATAGCCAAAAAATAAATGACACTTATTTCTTTATAAGAGCAAAAGAAATCGAAATAATGATATATGTTCAACAATATGATATAATGAAAGCGCAAAAATCGTATGAAGAAATTTTACAAAGAGGAAAAACAAATTTCATTAATGATTATGAATTATGTATCTTTTACGGAAATTTCGCCGAGTATCAATTCATCGAAAAAAATTATGAATTAGCTTTAAATTTGATAAAATTCGCGAGAAATATTTTGTGGGAAAAATATGCCTCTTTTAATTATTTAATTCAACCTCAAACTATTTTTACAGAAAAAAATATAAATAATTTATTTATTGATAAAGAAATGATGAATAAATTAATCGATAAAGAAACCAATATTAGTGCTAAAATAGGCAATGCTAAAAAAGATCCGAAATCAGGAGGAGATAATACTGGGCAATTATTAATAGATTATTTCTCGACAGAAAATATTTTTGAAAATCCAAATTACGATAAAGAAAATTATTCAAAGCCAAAAATCGAGTATCCAAAAGATACCTTTGAAAATATATATTATAAATATACAGAATTAATATGTAAAATAGATTTAAAATATGTTTATTTCCAAATATGTAATCCGCAAAAAAATAATGAAATAAATATTCAATTATGTGAATCGATATTAAAAGATTTATTAATTATGTTCGATAAATTATTATATCAACATACTTATTATAAAACTTTGACTTATTATTTAATCGGAATGTTACACAAAATTAAATTCGTGAAATATTTAAAAGAATTTTTACAAAAAAATTTCTTGGAAAATGAAAAACTTCTCAAGAAAAATAATATAGAAGTATTAACCTTAGATAAAATAATCTTATTCAAATATTGTCATTATTTCAACGAAGCATGTAATAAACAATTTTTACCAACATTAAATGAAGCAAAAGAAAACTTCAAAAAAGCTTTAGACTTTTGCAAAAATGATTTCTTTATTTTCGAAAATGGTTTTACTGTTTTAGATATCACAACACAATTAGCTGATATTTCTATTTTATTAGCTGAGTATAAAATGCATCAAAATTTAAAATACGCTGATATTAATCAAGTCGTGGTTAAAATTAATACATTAATGAACAGACAAATTTTTTATGATAAACCAAATGATGATTTACAATATTTAAAAGAAGAAAATTTGGACCAGAATATGAAAGAGCTCATTAAACAATTTAAAGAAGATAAAAATAGAAAAGATAAAAATGAATATGTGAATTATATTAAACAATATATATATTATAGTGACATGTCAATAAAAATAAAAGAAATAAAAAAGACAATAATAGAAAACACTCATGAATTATGCACAGGAATAAATTTAATAGATGTATCGAAATTACCGAAGGATATAATGCTTCAAATATTAGAAAGTGATTATATCACAAAAAAGAATAATAAAGATTTTGTACAAAATATTTCAATAAAAAATAGTATTGATTCATTCGATGTAATAAATTTATTAAAAAATTACATGAAAGAAATAGAATATTTTAATTTCAATCAAATATTAGATGATTCATTAGATGAAAAATTAAAAAATTTAACAAAGCTTCATAAATTTTTAAAAAATAATTTAAGTTCATATCAATCGAAATGTTGTATAGAATATACACCTCAAAATGACGACGAATCTTTAACAACGATAGATTTCATAACCAATGATCAAATAAATGTAAGTTATGTTCTTTTACCATATGAAACAATATCTCATTTAAGTGGACTAAATGGTGACTTTAATCAGAAAAATGGAGATAAATATATTAATTTAATATATTTATTAGGAAATAATTCAAATTCCGCAGTACCTCAAGAAAATGTCCCAGTAAAAAAAGAGCCAGTAAAACCAAAGGCTCCAGCGAAAAGAAAGAAAAAGAATGATAAAAAAGAAGCGAAGCCAACAGAAGAAACAAATAATGCAGATGGAAGAGAAAATATCATTTTTGGAAGAATTATGATAAGCGAAAAATTTTTGATGAATTTAAATCAAAGAATTTATAATTTGAAAACACAATGTAGAATGAGTATGACTCTTAATGAAGAAAAAAAGAAAAGAGATTTTAAATATTATCAAATAGATTATTATAATTTAATATATGATTTCATAAAAGAAATATTTTTCGGAAAAAAACAATTTAATGAAGTAAAAAAAATAAAAGATGTTATTAAAGAAGAAGATATTGGAGAAGTCTCTGTTGATAATTTAGAGTTCTGGTTCAATTTTTGCAATTTCTCCTTTTATAAAACTACTAATACTAAATTTAATGAATTACTTAGAAAAATTCATAAAACTTTGATAAATTAAATATTAAAATAAATTTAATTTTAATTATTATTTCTAATTTTTTATAATTTAATAATAAATTAAATAAATATAATTATATGGGGATTGGGGATTGGGGATTGGGGATTGGGGATTGGGGATTGGGCCCAATCCCCAATCCCCAATCCCCAATCCCCAATCCCCAATCCCCAATCCCCAATCCCCATTATATATTAATAATTATAATAACTTTATTATTTAATTATATTAATAAAATATATTTTTCAAATTCATTAAAAAATAATAATTTAAAATTGAAAAATAAATATTTATAAGAAATATATTTATTATTTGAATGGCATAAATGTATGTACAAAACAATTATTTTATAAATAAATTCATGAAAAATTGTTGTTTAAGCATTTTTGTTTATTTATTTGTATTTTTCTATTCAAATTATTAATGTTGAATAATTTTTTTTTTAAACCACTATCATTAAAAAGAGCCGAACTTTTATTAAAATGCAAAGTGCTCTTGCTATTTACTAATTCGTTTTCTTTCACAACATTATTTTCGACATTGAAAATTGGAAAAGCTGAATTTATTCTTCTTTTTTTC
>Ga0256405_10010932_pt1 | contig 11763 bp, 11 predicted proteins | sample RumenRJG_02DNA_FD_189096 | JGI IMG/M metagenome (GOLD analysis project Ga0256405, IMG submission 189096) | Bovine rumen microbial communities from Lethbridge, Alberta, Canada - RJG_02 | ecosystem: Host-associated > Mammals > Digestive system > Stomach > Rumen | place: Canada: Alberta...
AAAGAATCCATCAGCTGAATATGGTCCGAAACAACGGATTCCCTTCTCAAATGCTTCCTCAACGGCAGGAGTGATAATTGTTTGCTCCTCTTGGCCAAGCAGACCTCCGTCGCCGGCATGAGGATTTAGTGCAAGGACTGCAATGCGAGGGTTGTCAATCTTGAAATCACGCTTAAGGGAGAGGTCAAGAATCTCCAGTTTCTGAAGAATCTTCTCCTTGGTGATATTCTCAGCCACTTTTGCGATTGGCAGGTGAGTAGTCACCAATGCCACCTTGAGGTTCTTGTTCATAAGAATCATCAAGGCTTTCTTTCCGTCACCAGCCTTGTTCTCAATATACTCGGTGTGACCGGCGAAGTGGAACTTATCGCTCTGAATGGTATTCTTGTTGATAGGTGCGGTAACCACAGCGTCGATCTTGTGATTAGACAAGTCGTTGATGGCAGCTTCCAGCGACTTGAACGCAGCCGCACCAGCTTCCTCTGACGGCTGACCGTAGTCGATTTTCAGTTCCGCCTCACCAAAGAGATTGATGAGGTTCAACTGATTTACAACGGCATCCTTTGCCGAAGAAATCACAGTAAAGTTGGTATTACTTTCGATTGCCTTGCGATGGTAAGTAGCAGCTTTTGGCGAACCATAAATAATTGGCGTACAACAAGAAAGCATCTCTTCTTCAGCAAACGCTTTAAGTATAGTTTCATAACCTACACCATTGATGTCGCCATGAGTTATTCCAATTTTCAGATTTCCCATATACGTACATATTTATTGTTTTGCAGGAAGTTGAAGCGTATAGAGAGCTGCCTCAAGACGGCGTATCATAGAACGCTTCATCTTGTCGGGAGCATATACAAATCCTTCCACTACTATTACTTTATTATTAATTGTATCAACTTGTGAGTGCGACACGTATGGTCCACCCATAGCATCTATAGTCATTTCCCAAAGTCCACGACATTCCTGAACATAATGTCCCTGAACAGTCATATCCTTGACTGAGATGAATTCATGGTTGGTGGACATCTTGCTGCCAGGAAGTTCGCCTGGAATGTTGCGTCCCATGAAGGTGTCACGAAGTGCGAGAAAAGCAGGTTCAGTGAATACACGTTCGGTAGCATAGGGATAGCTGTAGATACAAATGCTGGAGATGGAAGAGATGCCGTCGTCGGTCGCCCAGATGAAATCCTTGCCAATTTTCATGCGTTTAAGGTCGGCAGGTATGTGCATGTGGCATCCGAACATTTCCTCGACCTTCTTATCAAACTTGATGTTGTGCTCGTCTTCAAGACGTCGTGCCTCACGGTTAATCTCCTCGGTTGTTATGAAATTCAGGAGTTCGTCGCAATGATCCCAAAGATACTCAGAAACCACATCGCTCGATGGTCCGTGGAGAGTGACAATGAGCTGAGGACGAGAGAAGACGTCACGTTGATACTCCATCTTGGCACGGGTGAAATGGTTGTTTATGTCTATGACAACGATATTGCGGAAAAGATTGGTGATGCGGTCGTAGTGGTTTGGAGCCACGCGGCTGATATGGAGCGTAGGTTCTTCTTGGGGAAGCATAGGCATGGACTTACCTAGAGTCTCCTTGATGGTTTTGCCGAGATCTCCGTTCCACAAAGAGTCTTCTGCCACAATCATCACTTCATAAGGGTTGCCCGACGACTTTGGAGTCATGGAGCAGGATGCGAGCATCAATACTATAGCCATGCATCCCAATAATCTTTTCAAACTTACCATTATTAAAATAATTATGTCGCTAATTATTGTCTGCGGGAGGACCGCAGAACACGGAGGCTAGGAAGGGTCTTCCATCATCCTTTTAGTTGACAGAAGGCCGCAGGCAGCCATGATGTCTTCGCCACGCGATGCACGAATTGTAGTAAAAAGTCCATGTTTAGTGAGGTAATCACGGAATTCAGTCATGGACGCATCGTCTGTTCCCTCAAGGTCCACATTAGGAATGGTGTGGAAACGGATGAGGTTGATGCGGCAGTCAAGTCCTCGAAGGAGTTTGAGAAGCGCATCTGCATGAAGCTTGGAGTCGTTCACGCCTTTGAAAACGATGTACTCGAACGACAGACGACGCTGGTGGGCAAAATCGTACTTACGTAGCAATTCCACCACTTCCGCAATAGCGAATTGTCGTTCAGCAGGCATCAGCTGGAGGCGCTGTTCATGAATGGGTGAATGGAGGCTTACAGCAAGGTGGCATTCGCTCTCGTCAAGGAAACGATGCAGATTCTTGCGCAAACCAACAGTTGATACGGTGATGCGATGCGGACTCCATCCGTAACCATCCTTTGAAGTGAGGACTTCTAGAGCCTTCATCACTTCGTCGAGATTGTCGAATGGTTCGCCTTGCCCCATGAACACAAGGTTTGTAAGTCCACGTTCACGCATAGCCCAACTCACCTGTGCCAGTATATCGGTAGCGGTGAGATTTCCATGGAAGCCCTGTTTGCCGGTATGGCAGAAGAGGCAATTCATCTTGCATCCCACTTGAGTGGAAACGCATAGTGTAGCACGTTCGTCATCGGGAATATAGACGGTTTCTACAAACTGGCCACTCTGTGTGGGAAAAAGAAGTTTTTCCGTGCCGTCAACACTATTCAGACTTTCAATGGGTTCTACAGCACCCACACTATAGTTCAGTTTCAGTCTCTCGCGTGCATCCTTGGAGAGATTGGTCATATCATCTATGCTTCGCACATGCTTCTGGTAGAGCCAACCTGCTATTTGTTTAGCCGCAAAACGCGGCATACCCATCTGGGCAGCCACGTCCTGCAGTTCATATATATTCTTACCTAAAAGCATGGGAGAAAATTTCTTACCAAGCAAAAATCGGATAGTCATTCATGATGCTGTTAACCTTCTCACGAACCGATGTGATGACACGGTCGTCTTCAGGAGAGTTCAGCACAGTTTCGATGAGTTCAGCAATAACCAGCATGAGATCTTCCTTAGCGCCACGAGTAGTCATGGCAGGAGTACCAAGACGGATTCCACTTGTCTGGAATGCAGAACGAGTATCGAACGGAACCATATTCTTGTTTGCTGTAATGTCGGCAGCAACAAGAGCCTTCTCTGCAACCTTACCTGTGAGGTCTGGATACTTTGGACGGAGGTCAACAAGCATAGAGTGGTTGTCGGTACCGCCTGAGCAGATATAGAATCCGCGGTCGATGAGAGCCTGAGCGAGAACAGCAGCGTTCTTCTTAACTTGCTTCTGGTACTCAACAAACTCTGGCTGGAGAGCTTCACCGAAGGCAACAGCCTTGGCAGCAATCACATGTTCGAGCGGGCCGCCCTGCTGTCCTGGGAACACAGCAGAATTGAGGAGTGCAGACATCTTCTTGATTTCACCCTTTGGAGTAGTGAGTCCCCAAGGATTGTCGAAGTCCTTGCCAAGCAGGATGATACCACCACGAGGACCACGGAGAGTCTTGTGAGTAGTAGAAGTAACGATGTGTGCATATTTCAGAGGGTTGTCGAGGAGTCCGGCAGCAATAAGACCTGCAGGATGAGCCATGTCAATCATAAGCATTGCACCTACCTCGTCGGCAATCTGGCGCATGCGCTTGTAGTCCCAATCACGGCTATATGCAGAACCACCACCAATAATCAGCTTTGGTTTGTTTTCCAATGCGAGACGTTCCATCTCATCATAGTCCACGCGGCAAGTATCAGGATTGAGGTTATAGCCAACCGGACGGTAAAGGATACCACTGGTATTCACATGGCTACCATGAGAGAGGTGACCTCCGTGGTCGAGGTTAAGACCCATAAAGCAATCGCCTGGCTTAAGGACAGTCAGCAATACAGCTGCGTTTGCCTGTGCTCCACTATGAGGCTGTACGTTGGCATACTCAGCACCGAACAACTGCTTGATGCGGTCAATGGCGATCTGCTCTGTCTGGTCCACTACTTCACATCCACCATAGTAGCGCTTGCCGGGATAACCCTCTGCGTACTTGTTTGTGAGGCATGAGCCTTGAGCTTCCATCACCTGGTCGCTTACGTAGTTTTCACTGGCAATGAGCTCCATGCCCTTTACTTGTCTCTGATGCTCCTTCTCAATCAACGAGAAGATTTGATCGTCTCTTTTCATTTTAAAGAAATAAATATGTTTGTGTAAAAAATTTTAAGCAAAATCCGTAATTCCGTGCAAAATTAGCAATAAATGCGCACATACGCAAACCACTTTATTAAGATTTTGATTTTGGGCACAAAAAAAAGACATCCTGCCATGGTGCAAGATGTCTTAAATCCCTGTGTGGAGCTGGAGGGAATTGAACCCTCGTCCAAACATGGAAGCCATACGCTTTCTACATGCTTATTTCAGACTTCGGTTTTCGTGCATCAGCAAGACCTGAACCACCCACTAACGCCTTATCTCCTAAAATTTCATCAACTGTGCGGAGCCACAGCAGACTATTCCCGATTTTCCTGCACCGCTGAACTGAACGCTTCGGGACGAATAGCTTTCAGGGCGATGTCTCGTTCCCTCGCCTGGCAAGGGAATAAAGTTAATCTACTATACTTCGATTAAGCTGCGAGAGCATAAGTGTTGTTGCCAGATAAATTCTGCGAGAGCCTGGATTAAAGAGACGGCCATCAACGCTCTGCATGCTTACGTACCACTCCATCATGCTGTCAAATCCATGTCAACCCCATAACAGATAGTTTTCGTGGCGCAAAGTTAGTTTTTTTTCTCCAATCAGGAAATAGTCACAACCCTTTTTTCATTTAATTTTTGCAAAAAAACACCGAAAAAAGCCGAAAGACGAAATATTTATTTGATTAATTAATTACAAATTAGTAATTTTGCACAAATTTTCCGGAAGAGACATCCATTTACAATGAAGAAAAGTACTTTCACCATACTGGTATCTGCCACATTATTAATTATATCTTGTAGCGAATATAACCAGATATACAAGACACAGGATATCGATTACAAATACGAAGCTGCAAAGCAATGCTACGTCAACGGCAGGTATTCACAGTGCGAGCAACTCCTTGGAGACATGATTATGATGTTGAAAGGCACAGACAAGGCAGAGGAATCACTCTTTATGTGTGCTATGTGCTATTACAACATGGGTGACTACGAAACAGCAACCAGCTACTTCGACCGCTATTACAAAACCTACCAGAGAGGAGAATTCACCGAACTGGCACGATTCTACAGCGGAAAGGCAGGATATCTGCAATCGCCCGACCCACGTCTCGACCAGTCTCCTACCTATACCGCACTCAACTCACTTCGCGACTTCTTGGAATTCTATCCCTATAGCGACAAGCGTGAGGAAGTGAACGACATGATTTACCAACTTCAGAACAGACTTGTGGAGAAAGAATACGCTGCAGCCAAGCTATACTACAACCTGGGAAGCTACACAGGAAACTGTGCCAACGGCGGTAGCAACTACGAGGCAAGTATCATTACTGCGGAAAACGCACTTGAAACATATCCCTACAACAACCTGCGCGAGGAGTTGTACATGCTCATTCTCAGAGCACGCTACCAGCTGGCTCAGAACAGCGTTGAGGGCAAGGCAGACGAACGCTATCGTCAGACCATCGACGAATACTACGGATTCAAGAACGAGTTTCCAGACAGCAAATACATGAGTGAGGCAGACAAGATTTTCCGTAACTCAAATTCAAAAATACGTAATTAGAAAACAACTAAAAATCAAAACCATATGGATTTCAAGAAAATTAAAGCTCCAACAACAACTACTACTCGTAACCTCAACGACTTGAGCAAGGAGACAGGTAATGTTTATGAAAGTGTGGCAATCATCGCAAAGCGCGCAAACCAGATTTCTGCAGAGATGAAAGACGAACTCTCTAAAAAACTTCAGGAATTCGGAACTACAAGTGACAATCTTGAAGAAGTATTTGAGAACGACGAGCAGATTCAGATCTCACGCTTCTACGAGCGTCTGCCAAAACCAACACTCATTGCCACAGAGGAATTCCTAGACGACAAGATTTACTTCCGCAACCCAACAAAGGAAGTTCAGGACAATCTGTACTAATCGCATCAGTACACATTTATTATGATACAACGTATTCAGACGATATACCTCGCAATAGTAGCCATATTGAGTAGCGTATCGTTGTTTTCCGTTATAGCACGATTCACCAATGGTGCGGACACCGTAGCGGAATTCACAAACTTCAGTTTCTCCACACTCAAGGAACCGTTCACAGCAATGACGAGCACAGGTCCTTGGGCGTTGGGATGTATTCTGATTCTGGTTATTCTGCTGACCATCGCAACTATATTCATGTTCAATCACCGCATGCACCAGTTGCGACTCACCATCTTCAACACCATTCTGCTTGTTGGCTACGTAGCTGTCTATGGATTCTTCTCATGGCTCTACCTCAACAAACTGGCTGTTGTGGACGCAAAGGCAGATGTAGAGTTCCAGCTCTGCGCTATGGCCATCTTTCCTGTGATCAGCATCATCCTCAACATCATGGCGATTCATAACATCCGCAAGGACGAACGTCTCGTCCGCTCACTCGACAGAATAAGGTAAAAAAATGGACTTCAGAGACTTAGTACAAAAACGACGCAGCATCCGCAAGTTCAGTGACAAGGAGCTGTCTCCCGAAGACGTGCAGACCATCCTGCGCGCAGGATTGATGTCGCCTACTTCAAAGAGCAGCCGTGCATGGCATTTCATCGTTATTGACGACAAGAACATGCTTGAGAAAATGTCGCAATGCAAGAATGCAGGAGCAGACTTCGTGAAGGACGCTCCGCTTGCCGTAGTTGTACTAATGGACACAGAACTCACCGACGTCTGGGTGGAAGACGCAAGCATAGCAGCCGTAACCATGCAGTATCAGGCAGCCGACCTCGGACTTGGCAGCTGCTGGGCACAGGTACGTCTGCGAGGAAGAGAAGATGAAGGAGTGCTGGCCAACGACCTGCTCCGCATGCTGCTTCAATATCCTACCACATGGGAGGCTGAGTGCATCATCGCCTTCGGTTATCCTGCCATAGAACGCAAGCCGCAAGATGAAGACAAACTGAAATGGGAGGCTGTGGAAGTGAAATGAAAATCACGTTAATAGGCGCAGGAAACTTAGCTACCAGTTTAGCACTTGCCTTGAAAAAAGCTAACCATGAAATTCTTCAAGTTTACAGCCGTACAGAAGAATCAGCACGAGAATTAGCGCAAAAGCTTAGTCTCGAAGCATACACAACGGATTTGGCTGCAATCAACTCCGACTCCGATATTTACATTGTCGCACTTACCGACAACGCTCTCACGCAGCTCGCCCCTACTCTTTCCCAGGGACGAACTTCTGCGTTGTGGCTCCACACAGCCGGCAGCATTCCTATGGACACATTCACCTGTGAACGTCGAGGAGTGATGTATCCAATGCAGACATTCTCAAAGGAAAGGATTGTCGATTTCAGCAACATACCCGTATTCATTGAAGCATCAAGACCAGAGGATGTGAGCATCGTTAAAGATCTGGCTTACTCAATCACGAAAACAGTAATCGAACTCAGCAGCAACGAACGCAAATACCTGCATCTTGCCGCCGTGTTCTGCTGCAATTTTCCAAATCACTTTGCCACTATAGCTTCACAGATACTTCAGGAGCACAACATCCCTTTCAGCGTGATGCTGCCGCTCATCGACGAGACTATTGGTAAGCTCCACAACATGCAGCCACGCCAGGCACAGACAGGACCTGCCGTGCGACGCGACCAGAAAGTCATGCAGACACACATCGACATTCTGATCAGGGAGCAGCATCCGGAATTAGCACATATTTATAATATCATAAGCAAAAGCATTCAGGACTATGATCAACTATGATTTAACCAAGATACGAGCCATCATCTTCGACGTTGACGGAGTGTTGAGCCATCAGACCATAAGTCTTCACCCCAATGGCGAACCTATGCGCACAGTCAACATCCGCGACGGCTATGCCCTTCAGTACGCTGTGAAGTGCGGACTCCACCTCGCCATTATCTCAGGAGCAAAGACCGAATCCGTGCGTCATCGCTATGCAGGACTGGGACTCACCGACATCATCCTCGGTTCTTCAGTCAAGATCAAGGACTTTGAGGCACTCTGCAGCAAATACAGTCTTAAGCCGGAAGAGATAATTTATGTTGGCGACGACATCCCCGACTACGAAATCATGATGCTCGTTGGACTCCCCTGCTGCCCTGCCGATGCGGCACAGGAGATTAAGAACATCTCCAAATACATATCACCATTCAACGGTGGAGATGGCTGCGGACGCGACATCATAGAACAGGTTCTGAAGGCACAATCAAAATGGATGAACGATGATACAGCATTTGGATGGTAAGAAAATCATACTGGCGAGCAACTCGCCACGACGTCGCGAACTCCTCTCAGGATTAGGGTTGGAATTTGAGGTACGAACCCTTCAAGGCATAGACGAGAGCTATCCCGGCAACCTTGTTGATGAGGACATTCCCAAACACATCTCAGCACAGAAAGCGGCAGCCTATCTACCCACTCTTGCCGACGACGAACTCCTCATTACCGCTGACACCATAGTCTATCTCGACCGTAAAGTCCTCGGCAAGCCCAAAGACGCTGATACTGCCAAGGAAATGCTCCGTCAGCTTTCAGGCAAGACACACGAAGTCATAACAGGCGTGACTATTGCCACAAAGGATAGACAAAAAACCTTTGCCGTAACAAGCCAGGTCACCTTCGCCAACCTTACCGACGAAGAGATTGACTACTACATCGTCAACTACCGTCCCTTCGACAAAGCGGGTGCCTATGGCATTCAGGAATGGATTGGCTACATTGGAGTCACAAGACTCGAAGGTTCCTATTTTAATGTCATGGGATTGCCAATTCAGCGCCTTTATACCGAGTTAAAGGTGTGGTAAATGCATTTTTTTTCAAAAAAGATGCAAAAAATTTGCGATACTCGTACTAAATCACTATTTTTGCTAAATCATGTTAACACACCATGAAATTAAAAATCATTTTTAATAACAATTTTATAAAACTAACGAATCAATTATGAGTCAAAAAAGAGTCTACACTTTCGGTAACGGAAAAGCCGAAGGAAACGCAAAGATGCGCGAGGAACTCGGTGGTAAGGGTGCTAACCTTGCCGAAATGAACCTCATCGGAGTACCAGTTCCTCCTGGTTTCACAATCACAACCGACTGCTGCAACGAATACTATGAAGTAGGTCAGCAGAAGATTATGGAGTTGCTCAACGACGACGTCATGGCAGCTGTGAAGCACATCGAAACACTTATGAACTCAAAGTTCGGCGACAAGGAAAACCCACTGCTCGTCAGTGTACGTTCAGGTGCACGTGCTTCAATGCCTGGTATGATGGACACCATCCTCAACCTCGGTCTTAACGACGAAGTTGCAGAAGGAATGGTTAGCAAGACCAATAACCCACACTTCGTTTACGACTCTTATCGTCGTTTCGTTCAGATGTATGGTGACGTGGTTCTCGAAATGAAGCCAGTCAACAAGGAAGACATCGATCCATTCGAGGAAATCATCGAGCAGGTTAAGGAAATCCGTGGTGTAAAACTCGACAAGGACCTCTCTGTTGACGAACTCAAGGAACTCGTTAAGCGTTTCAAGGCAGCCATCAAGGAACGTACAGGCAAGAGCTTCCCTGACGACCCAATCGAACAGCTCTGGGGTGCTATCTGCGCAGTATTCCGCTCTTGGATGAACGAACGCGCCATCCTCTATCGCAAGATGGAAGGAATTCCAGACGAATGGGGTACAGCAGTTTCAGTTATGGCAATGGTATTCGGAAACATGGGCGACACTTCAGCTACAGGTGTATGCTTCAGCCGCGACGCAGCAAACGGCGAGAACGTATTCAACGGTGAATACCTCGTTAACGCTCAGGGTGAAGACGTTGTAGCAGGTATCCGCACACCACAGCAGATCACCAAGCTCGGTTCACAGCGCTGGGCAGAACGTGCTGGCATCAGCGAAGAAGAGCGCGTCAAGAAGTATCCTTCGATGGAAGAAGCCATGCCTGAGATTTACGCCCAACTGAATGGCATCCAGCAGAAGTTGGAAGAACACTACCGCGACATGCAGGACATGGAGTTCACCGTTCAGGAAGGCAAACTCTGGTTCCTCCAGACACGTAACGGTAAGCGTACAGGTGCTGCTATGGTTAAGATCGCCATTGACCTTCTACACGAAGGCAAGATCGACGAGAAGACAGCTATCATGCGCTGCGAGCCACAGAAGCTCGATGAACTTCTCCACCCTGTATTCGACAAGAAAGCACTCTCTAATGCTAAGGTTATCGCACAGGGTCTTCCAGCAAGTCCGGGCGCAGGATGCGGACAAATCGTATTCCATGCAGACGATGCTCAGGCATGGCACGCAGACGGACACCGTGTAGTTCTCGTTCGTATCGAGACATCTCCAGAAGACCTCGCAGGTATGTCTGCAGCAGAAGGTATCCTCACTGCACGCGGAGGTATGACTTCACACGCAGCCGTTGTTGCACGTGGTATGGGTAAGTGCTGCGTCAGCGGTGTAGGTTCACTCAACGTTGACTACAAGACCAAGACTGTAGAAATCGACGGAGTAGTTTACAAGGAAGGTGACTTCATCTCTATCAACGGTACTACAGGTCAGGTTTACGCAGGTGAAGTTCCAACTAAGGCAGCTGAACTCAGCGGTGACTTCAAGGAACTCATGGACCTCTGCGACAAGTACACTAAGCTTCAGGTACGTACCAATGCAGATACTCCACACGACGCACAGGTTGCACGCGCATTCGGTGCCAAGGGTATCGGTCTTACACGTACAGAGCACATGTTCTTCGACGACCAGAAGATCATCGCAATGCGTCAGATGATTCTTGCTGACAGCGCTAAGGGACGCGAAGAAGCACTCGCTAAGCTCCTTCCTTACCAGAAGGCAGACTTCAAGGGCATCCTCGAAGCTATGGACGGACTGCCAGTAAACATCCGTCTGCTCGACCCACCACTCCACGAGTTCGTACCACACGATCTTGCAGGTCAGGAAACTATGGCAAAGGAAATGGGAGTTGACCTCCAGACTATCCAGCGCCGTGTTGCATCGCTTGCTGAAAACAACCCAATGCTCGGTCACCGTGGCTGCCGTCTCGGAATCACATTCCCAGAAATCACAGCTATGCAGACACGTGCTATTCTCTCTGCAGCATGCGAACTTAAGAAGGAAGGCAAGAACCCAATGCCGGAAATCATGGTTCCACTCATCGGTATCCTCTACGAGTTGAAGCAGCAGAAGGACATCATCCAGGCTACAGCTAAGGAAGTGTTCGCTGAATACGGAGTAGAAGTAGAATTCGAAATCGGTACAATGATTGAGATTCCACGTGCTGCCCTCACAGCAGACCGCATCGCAACCGAGGCACAGTACTTCTCATTTGGTACTAACGACCTCACTCAGATGACCTTCGGTTACAGCCGCGACGACATCGCATCGTTCCTGCCTGCATACCTCGAGAAGAAGATTCTGAAGGTTGACCCATTCCAGGTACTCGACCAGAACGGTGTAGGTCAGCTCATTAAGATGGCAGTTGAGAAGGGACGCTCAATCCGTCCAAATCTCCGCACCGGTATCTGCGGTGAGCACGGAGGTGAACCATCTTCAGTTAAGTTCTGCGCTAAGATTGGTCTCAACTACGCAAGCTGCTCTCCATTCCGTGTGCCTATCGCACGTCTTGCAGCCG
>Ga0256405_10010933_pt1 | contig 11763 bp, 9 predicted proteins | sample RumenRJG_02DNA_FD_189096 | JGI IMG/M metagenome (GOLD analysis project Ga0256405, IMG submission 189096) | Bovine rumen microbial communities from Lethbridge, Alberta, Canada - RJG_02 | ecosystem: Host-associated > Mammals > Digestive system > Stomach > Rumen | place: Canada: Alberta | collected...
TGTCACCTTCGGTCAACGAATCGTCAAACTGCATTTTGAAACCTTTTTTATTTACCGAAAACTTTTGATTGAAAACTTGAAGGATTTTTTCGGCACGGTTACGAATTTTGTCAGACAATAACGGAACTTGTACGATTATACAATCATGAGACAAGCTTTCACCAAATTTATCAGGAACTCCGGTTTTAAGCTCGTTGCCGTCGTAATCCATATATTTGCGATTGAGATAAGTAACAGGTTCAGTAAGATTTCCAACCCGGTGATTGAGAATATAAACGGCAATAATTGGCAATCCATAATCACGGTCGTCATTTGTGTCATGAAAAATATTTTCTGACGCAATATAGTTGTGACCTAAATAACGTCGAAAACGAGGAACTTCATAATTAACCCACGCTTTTTGTAATTCAATGATTATCAAACGGTCAACTTCGTTACCTTCGTCATCATGAGTAAGAATATGAGCACCAAAATCGATACGCATTACAGAAATTTCACCATCATCGCCTTTTTGCGTAAATTCGTTTTTGCGCGTTTCGAGTTTCGTAACTTTCTTTTTTATAAGTGCCGACAATAGTATTCTTGCGGCGGTATCGTCAGCCAAGAAAAATTTAAAAACCGAATCAAAAATTGGATTACCGATTGTTATCATTGCCTTACAACGTGTTTGTTATTAATTGGTACAAAAGTAAATTCTTTTTGGGAGTTATCCAAAAGAAATTCAATTCATAAGACAGAAGGGAAAACATTTTTTATTCCAATCCGTCTACCATAATAAACGCCGCCCAATATTTCGGGTCGGACTTTTTGGATTTTACGTAATTGGAAGCCGCAAGAAACGCCTCTCTTTTGCTTTTTCCGCTTGTCAACCCTTTGAAAAATTCCGTCATTAAAAGTCTTGTAGCATAATCGTCAACTTCCCAAAGGCTCATAACAATTGTCTGCGCTCCGGCCTTTTTGAAACCGCGTTGAAGTCCGAAAACGCCTTCACCCGTAACTTCGCCTAAACCCGTCTGACACGCCGACAAAACCACCAAATCCAAACCTTTGAAATCAAGTCTTGAAATCTCTTTTGCCGTTAAAATTCCGTCATCGCCTTCGGGAATAGCGTTTCGAGTGTCAGTATCAAGAGCAAAATTAGCACCTGCAAAAAGCAATCCGCTACAACTCAGGGCTTTGTCTTCTTCACTTTGTTGATTATTGTTAGAAAAGAAACTGAACCCTGCTTTTTCCAAATCGCTTTGAGAATAATAAAAACCGTGTGTGCCAATATGCAAAATTTTCAAATTCGTTCCTGACAGCTTTTTGAAACTTTCTTCGGTAGCAATAATATCACTTAACGCAATAACTTCGTAATCTGCTGATTGTAAAAGTTTTGCAACGGTGTCGGATTCTATTTTTGAACCTTTGAGATAAGTTGCAACGCCACGTTTTTCGCCGGTTTTGTCTGAATTGTCATATTTTATACCGCCGTAAGTTGCCGCTTTTTTATTCTGATTTACGGAATGTTCCAAAGCAAGTTCGCGCGTTGATGACAAACGGTAAGAAGCATATTTTTCTGAGAAAACATTGCCGTTTTCGTCCGGCAGATATTCAATGCCTATTGTGTGAAACAATCCGGCAGGTGAAAAATAAACGTTCTTAACACCTTGCAGATATTTCTCTAACGGTTTCCAAACAATGTTATAAAGTTTGGCAGATTTATAATATTCATCGTATGGTATGTCATAAAATTCGTCTAAGACAAAAAGTTTTACAAGTTCCGGATATTTCATACCATTTTTCAAAACAAGGGCGGCATAGATTTGCTGGTTTTCGTTTTCGAGTCTAAAATTTACAAATTCTATTGCGATGTCGGTATCTTTCAATTTTTTATAAATTTCTTTCCAGTCAATAGAAAGATTACCGACATAATCACCGAGTTCCTTGGTTAAGGATATTAATTGATGCTCTTCATCATGAATCGCCTTAGAAAGCGAATCCGTATTGATAGTTCTTAAATCTGCTGAAATAGACAAAAGACTGTCAAGCATTGACTGATTCTTTTTTATTGTATAATAACGATTTACCAAAACAGAATTGCCCTTTTGTTCAATTATATTCTGAATTTCAAGTTCTGAATTTAGCAAAAATCCTTTTGAAAGCACTGCTCCGTTATAAGCCAAGGCAGCAATTTCATTGTTTTTACTTTTGTACACAGCAAAAGGCAAATCTTTATTGAAAAAATCAGAATAAGAATACCCCTCATTCCACTTTCTTGCGCGGTCTTCATTAGATAAGAAAGCAAAGTCTCTCGACATGTCAGAAATTTTTGCCTCGTAAATATTTTTGTATATTTCTATGCCTTTGTCATATTCTCCGGCAGAAAGATGATAATCGGCAAGTCGCTTAAATTCGTAATCAGGTGCATTCTCTCCGCGATATTCATTCTCGTGTTCAATACATAAAGTTTGGTATTTTACTGCTTCGGTGTAATTGCCGCTTAAATCATAATACATCGCAAGATTACGCAACGCCCCTCCATATTGTGAAGACCAACGAAACAAAGTATCTTGTTTTTCATCTTCAACCGCGTTTTTTCCCAATATATCTACTGCTTTTTTTTGCAATCTGATTGCCTCCGCATAACTTCCTCCTCGTCCCATATATGCGGCTCGTACATAAAAATTGGCAATATCAGACAATGACAAAGCATATTCGGATTTTTCTTCACCGAATATTTTTTTGTTGATTTCTAATGCTGTTGTGCTGAGTCTGATTGCTGTCGTATCGTTGCCAATCCAAGAGTTCGCAAAAGCAAGATTATTCAATGCCGATGCGTATTCCGCACTTTCATTTCCATAAACTTTTTTTGAAAGATCCGTCGCAAGATTTCTAAGTTTTATAGCCTCGGTATAATCATCAATTATTTCATAATCCATAGCAAGTCGATCAAGTTGTTTTATGTATTTTTGATGTTCCTCGCCATAAACTTTTTTTGTAAGTTCTAACGCAACATTGCGTAGTCTAAACGCTTCGTCATTGTCGCCACTTTTTTGATAAGAATATGCAAGGTTTCCTAATGCACTAATGTAGGAATCGTGTTCTTCTCCGTATTTTTTCTTAATGCTTTCTAAAATAATTTTGTCAATTTTGATACATTCGTCATATTTATTAATCAAATAATAACAATATTCGAGATATTGTAATGCATCTATATATTTGTCACTAACATCACCGTATACTTTTTTGTAAATTTCTACGGCTTGTTTGCGGTAGTTAGCCGCCTCATAGTAATCTCTTCGCTTATAATAGTAATTTGACAAAAGCCAATAACATTCAGCAATAGAAAGTTCAGAACGGTAATACTCCTCTGATGAAGGTTCTAATGTTGCTTTTTCGATTGAATCGCTTCTTTGAAAATATGCTATTGCGTTATACGGTTGATAATCTATGATTTCTCTACCTTTATTATAAAAATCATTTGCATCGGCTTTGGGGTTCAAAAACAACCGATAATTATCAAGATCTTCTTTTGCATCAATGTAATCTGAGTGTTTTTTTCCGTAAACTTTTTTCAATATTTGTACAACAAGTGTCTGATGTTCAACAGCTCCTGAATAATTATTTTTTCTTGAAAAATAGATAGCCCACCCTTTATAAATGTCGGCGATTACCAAATCAGCACGATAATAATTAGGTGAAGATTTTTTGTTTTGGGCTTTGTCTAGTTCGCTGCATTTTTCTAAATATGGAAGTGCCAAATGTCCTTGCATTGTTTTATTAAGGCTTAAACCGATATTGTAATATTCGTCTGCGCTGAGGTTTGTGGAAAGTAAAGAACGGTATCTGTCAAGTTTTTCCTGTGCTTCAACATAATCGGGATGTTTTTCACCCAAAATCTTTTTACGGGTTTCAACTACAAGAGTTTGCAACCGGATTGTTTCGACGGTGTCCTTGATGCCGTAATAATAATTAGCAAGGGCGTCCCAACACTTTGCAAGCATAAGTTCCGAGCGGTAATAATCAGGCGAGTTTTTTTTCAATTCTTTTTTCTCCAAAGAATCGCTTTTTTCGAAATAAGGAATTGCCAAATGCGCTTGTTTGGATTCGTGCAATTTTATACCCTTATTATAATATTCGTCAGCCTCTTTGCTTTGCCCGAAAGACATCATCGGCAAAAGCAAAATCAAAAATGTAAAAAAATGTTTCATATTATCTGAATTTTCGAGTTAATAATCGTGTTTTTTTAGTTGTATCGATGTCAATAACAACTTGCCAAAAGTAACAATAAAAAAGCAACTTAACAACTTATTTCAATCTTTTTTGTACAATGCTTCTGCCCTACCCTATTAATATAAAGATGTCAAAATAAAAACAGACAAAATCATTTGTAAAAGGTCATTTTGACATGTTATTGTCAGCATGACAAATTAAAATAATGAAATTTTGTCAGTACAACATGTCAAAACAGTCAAAAAAATCCTTTGGCACAAAATGTGATTTTCGGCATATCGGTTGCGAAAAAGTGAAGACAACAATAAAAAAAGCAACCTCAACATAAATTTGAAATTAAACAATATAAAGTATAACTTAAAAAAAACATCTTAAAAATGGCATTGAACATCAAACCTCTTGGCACAAGAGTAGTAGTAAAAGTGCAAGAAGCTGAAACTAAAACAAAATCAGGAATTTATATTCCGGATTCAGCTAAAGAAAAACCACAACGCGGTGAAGTAGTAGCTGTAGGCAACGGTACTAAAGACGAAGCTATGGAATTGAAAGCCGGTGATGTTGTTCTTTACGGCAAATATGCAGGTACAACTATCGAACTCGATGGCGTTGAATACCTTATCATGAATCAATCTGATATCATGGCAATCGTTTCTTAATTTTTGTAATAAGAAACAGTTTTTTTAATTATTCAATCTAATTAAATTTTTTAATAACACAAAAAAATGGCTAAAGAAATAAAATATAATACCGAAGCAAGAGACTTGCTCAAAAAAGGCGTTGACGAATTGGCTAACGCAGTAAAAACAACTTTGGGACCTAAGGGTCGCAACGTAGTTATCGAAAAGAAATTTGGTGCACCTCAAATCACAAAAGACGGTGTAACAGTAGCAAAAGAAATCGAATTGGACGACCCGTTCATGAACATGGGTGCTCAATTGGTAAAAGAAGTTGCATCTAAAACCAACGATTTGGCAGGTGACGGTACAACAACAGCTACAGTTTTGGCTCAAGCTATCGTTAGCGTAGGTTTGAAAAACGTAACAGCAGGTGCTAATCCTACCGATTTGAAACGCGGTATCGACAAGGCAGTTGCAAAAGTCGTTGAAAACTTGAAAGCTAATTCTGAAGAAGTTGGCGACGACAACAGCAAAATCGAAGCTGTAGCCCGCATTTCTGCTAACAACGATCCAGAAATCGGTAAATTGATTGCTGATGCCATGGCTAAAGTAAAAAAAGAAGGCGTTATCACAATCGAAGAAGCTAAAGTTGCTGAAACTTCTGTTGACGTAGTAGAAGGTATGCAGTTTGACCGCGGATACATCTCTCCATATTTCATCACCGATACCGAAAAGATGGAAGGCGTTTTCGATCATCCTTACATCTTGATTCACGATGAAAAGATTTCTATGATGAAAGATTTGATGCCAATCCTCGAACCGGTTGTAAGTCAAGGTCATTCATTGGTAATCATCGCTGAAGATGTAGCTGACGAAGCTCTCGCAACATTGGTTGTTAACAGATTGAGAAACCCATCGTTCAAAGTTGCAGCTGTAAAAGCTCCGGGCTTTGGCGACAGAAGAAAAGAAATGCTTCAGGATATCGCTATTTTGACAGGCGGTACAGTAATTTCTAAAGAAACAGGTCTCAAACTTGAAAACGCAACTATCGATATGTTAGGTTCTTGCGAAAAAGTAACAATCAGCAAAGAAAACACTACTATCGTTAACGGTTCAGGCGACAAGGTTGCTATCCAAGAAAGAGTTGCTCAAATCAAAGCTCAGATTGAAAAATCTACTTCTGATTACGACAAAGAAAAATTGCACGAAAGACTTGCTAAATTGGCAGGCGGCGTAGCAGTTATCTATGTTGGTGCAGCTTCTGAAGTTGAAATGAAAGAAAAGAAAGACCGTGTAGAAGATGCTTTGAGCGCAACACGTGCAGCTGTTGAAGAAGGTATCGTACCGGGCGGCGGTGTAAGCTATATCAGAGCTATCGAAGCTTTGAAAGACCTCAAGGGTGACAACGAAGACCAAAACACCGGTATCGCTATCATCAAGAGAGCTTTGGAAGAACCATTGCGTCAGATTATCGCTAATGCCGGCGAAGAAGGTTCTGTAGTAGTACAGAGAGTAAAAGACGGCAAAGGCTCATTCGGTTACAACGCATTCTCCGGCGTTTACGAAGATTTGAAATTGGCAGGCGTAATCGATCCTACCAAAGTTTCAAGAGTAGCTATCGAAAATGCGGCTTCTGTTGCAGGCACATTGCTTACTACAGAATGTGTAATCGCTGAAAAGAAAGAAGACAAACCGGCTCCTGCTCCAATGCCAAATCCTGGTATGGGCGGAATGTACTAGAATATTGATCTTTAAAATTATAATTGAATCCTGCGCGGGCATGCCTGTCGCAGGATTTTTTTTATCTTCTATTAAAAAATCATAACAAAACAATACTATTAGAAAAAAATGTGTTATATTTGCAATTATAAATCAAATATATGAACACAAAAAAGATCTTATCAGTAATTTTGATTGCATGTGCAGCAATCAACACAACAGCTCAAAACGTCAACGACAAATGGTTTGACAAAAACGGAAAAATCCTACCACAATATCTCGATGACAAAGGACTGTTGGCAGATGAATTTCTGCCTGATGCTTACGAATATACATCGCTCGACCAAGCACTTACTTCGCCGGAAAAAGTAATAAAATTAAACCTCTCGGAACAAAATCTTACTGAAATTCCGCCCGAAGTTTTCCATTTTCCAAACCTTCAGATTCTTGACCTTTGGCAAAATAATATTACTGAAATTCCGGACGGAATATCCGGACTTACAAACCTTCAGTATTTAGCTCTCAACAACAACAAAGTCAGCAAGATAACAAACGAAATCGGTCATCTCAAAAACCTTTTGATGCTCGATTTGGAACAAAACGCCCTTACTGAATTGCCAGAGGAAATTTCTGAATTGGAAAACCTTCAGGACCTCGTAATCGGTGACAATCAGATAAAAGCGTTACCTCAAAATATTGAAAATCTTAGAACACTTGCCAACCTTTCGGCGTCTAACAACAAATTGGTTTCATTACCCGAAGGATTAGGCAAATTACCTGAACTTCAGAGCATTGATATTTCTAACAACGAAATTACAAATCTTCCCGCCTCGATGGGCAACCTTCAGGCACTCATGATTTTTGACGCTCACAACAATAAAATCTCCGAAATTCCGGAAGAGATGTGCAAATTGTCACAACTGCCGTATCTTAATCTGAATCATAATGAATTGCAATCTTTACCGAAAAATATCGGCAAGATGTCGTTTTTACAGATGTTTGACATTAGTAAAAACAAACTGACATCGCTACCTGTATCAATCGGCGAAATAAAAATGATGCAAGATTTAAATGTGTCAGAAAATATGTTGACATCGTTACCAAAAACAATCAGCAATTTTACATATATCACTTCATTGAATATCAGCGACAACAGCATCGCACAATTACCGGAAATCGGTTCGATGAACAATTTGAAAGAATTGCTCATGGACGGTAACGACCTCGAAAAACTGCCGTCATCAATATCAAAACTCAGCGGTCTTGAGAAAATTTCGGTTTCTACCAACAAACTCAACACTCTGCCCGATGATATTGGCAAAATGGTAAATTTACAAGTTATAAATCTGAGTTACAACAATATAACAACAATACCGGAATCGATGTCAAGATTGAGCAATCTCATAGAATTGAATCTTGCAAAAAATTCGCTCACAAATTTTCCGACATCTATGAGTCATGTTGATGCTCTCAGCAATCTTGATTTAACAGGTAATCAATTTGACGAAAATACAAAAACACAGATAAAAAATACTTTTCCATTTGCTAAACTATAATAACAAAATGAAAATCAGAACAGGATTCGGTTACGACGTACACAAGTTGGCAGACAATCTGCCATTTTGGCTTGGCGGAATTAAAATAGAACATTCCAAAGGCGCAGTAGGACACTCAGACGCTGATTGTCTGATACATGCAATTTGTGATGCACTGCTTGGAGCTGCCAACAAAAGAGATATCGGATATTGGTTTCCCGATACAAGCGACGAATTCAAAGGTATCGATTCCAAAATTTTGCTCAAAAAAACTTGCGATATCATCAGAAAAAATAATTACGAAATTTCAAATATTGACAGTACAATCTGTCTTCAGAAACCCAAAATAAAAGATTTCATTCCAAAAATGCAAGAATGTCTTGCACAAGTAATGAATATTGATATCGATGATATTTCAATAAAAGCAACAACCGAAGAAAAACTAGGTTTTACAGGTCGCGAAGAAGGTATAGCTTGCTATGCAACCTGCCTGATTTACCGAGAATAAATCAAAAAGTAAAATAAAATCAACATGATGAAGTATAACAAAAAAAATGAAAAACAAAAATTTTTAAAAGATTTTATTTATATTTGCAAGAGAAAAAAAAGTGTAAAATTTCACTTTAAGGCATAAAATATGCTGTAAAAATGAAAAACAAAAATAGCTACACTAAAAAAGTAAAATGAGTTCACTAAAATACATATTCACAATAGTCTTCGTAATTATTTTTGCTAACGCCAATGCAAAGGTTAACATTGATAATCAGATAGATAGTTTGGACGCGAAACTCCAAAAAAACTATGAAATTGGCGCGAGTGCAAAAGAAAATCTTGAATTGATAAGAAAATTATACGAACTAACCAAAATTTCAGAACCGTATCTTGCATTGGAATATGCAGGACAGGCTTTGCAATTGGGTGTTACTGAAGACAACAAAACAATTCAAGCAGAATGGTCGGAAGCAATTGCTGATATCTACTTTGAACAAAAAGTATATTATCTTGCAATGGAAGACTATTTTAATGCTTATTCACTGTATTTAAGCGACGGTGAAAAAGAAAAATGTGCGTATGCCCTTCTGAAATATGGTGACACTTATTTCATTCAAAATGTGGAAGATGTAGCGATGTCCAATTATGTAAAAGCCATGAAGGTCACGCTGCCGCAATGGACAGAATCGGACAAGTGGAATTGGAACGTTATCAATACGACAAAGCGATGTCGTTTTTCAACGATGCGCTTACAATCAGTCAAAATATCAAAAATCAAAAACTCGTAGCCGAAACATACAGATACATGGCCTCGGTATATGATCAAAACGAGGATTTTGACAACGAAGAAAAATATCTTAACAATGCAATCACCAAGTTCAGACTTGCCGGCGACAAATTTGAAATGGCAAAAACATACTACATGCTTGGCGAAATGCACTACAAAAACGAAGAATACGACAAAGCATATATGATGTTTATGCGTGCTTGCAACATTTTCCAAGATTTTGGAATGATAACAAATGTAGCAGCCGTAAACAACAAACTCGGACGTCTAAGTTTCTTACAAGGCGATTTTGGTGTAGCTGAAAGACAAGCTAAAGAAGCACTTACGATGTCGGATCTCAATCAGTGGCTCACAGAAAAAACCGAAGCATTGTTGCTTTTGGCTGACATCAACAACAAACTTGGCCGCACCGACAGCGCATATATTTTCTTGTCGAGATTTACAATTGCAAACGACTCGCTCTACGAACAGAAACGTGCTGAAAACTTTTCAGAACTTCAAGTTTCAATCTCTACAAAGGATAAAGAAAAAGAGCTTGCAATTGCAGAACAATCTCTTCAGAAAAACAAAATTATAACATTAATTATCATCGGAATAGCCGGTTTAATCGTATTGTTTATGATATATGCGATTGTCAACTCAGCAAAAATTAAAAAGGTAAACAGTCAGCTCGCTACCAAAAACGATGAAATCAACAAGCAAAAAGACGAAATACTTCATCAAAAAGAGATTGTGGACAATGTTAACGCCGAAATCCGCTTGAGAAACGATGAAATTGAAGAAATCAATCAATCAATTACTTCGTCTATCAACTATGCTGCGAGAATTCAGAAAGCGATGTTGCCGCACTTGGATTTTATCAAAACACATTTTGCTGACGGTTTTGTATACTTTTATCCGAGAGAAGTTGTCAGCGGTGACTTTTATTGGTTCTCAGAAGTAAAAACACAACGCCCGCCGTCACTTTTCAGACGCAAAGATGCCGAAGAAGATGATTCCAACAAATTGATTGTTGCAACAATAGACTGTACAGGTCACGGTGTGCCCGGTGCATTTATGAGTATGTTGGGCGATGCATTTCTCAATCAAATAGTAAATGTACAAAAAATTGTAGAACCGGACTTGATTCTCAACGAGTTGCACAAACTTGTAAGAACAACTTTGCAACAGGAAACCACAGAAAACAACGACGGTATGGATGCTGCTATCTGTGTAATTGATAAGGCTAATCACAAACTAACATACGCCGGAGCTAAAAATCCGCTTATTTATATACAAGACGACAAAATTGAAAAAATCAACGGCGACCTGAAATCTATCGGCGGTATGCAGAAGGAAGATCAACGTGTATTTACACGTCATGAAATTGATATTGAAAAATCTACAATATTCTATATCTACTCCGATGGCTATCAAGACCAGTTTGGAGGAAAAGAAGGACGAAAATATATGGCTAAACGATTTAGGGACAAATTAACGGAAAATTACAAGAGACCGTTTAGCGAGCAAAAAGAATTATTGCACAACCATTTTGTAGAATGGCGGGGCAATCGGATTCAGATGGACGATACTACCATTATAGGTATCAAGATAAATTAGAAACAATTATGAAAAAAGCACTAACAAAAAACAAAAAAACTAAAATTATTAATTTATTGATTGAGCATCTGCGGGAAAATAACACCGACAGATGCTGGAACGAAGTAGTAAAAGAATACTTCTTAAAAGAGTTTGACATCCCGAAATTGCAAGAAGATGACAATTTTGATCTGGAAGATTTTGAAAGGGGATTTATTAAATACGGTTATTCAGGGGACAGAATTAATGAGTTTGACGGTTTTTACCAACGGGGATTAATGACGACTAACTATTCTGCTGATGCTCCTCTTTCGGAATTTGAGATTGATTTAAACAATTTCAAAGTTCAAATCTCTAAACAAACAAAATGTATTAACACAGGCATTTACAAGGATTTCATCTATCTGAAATTTCCGGATGTACCTTCGTACAAACGCGAAATTCAAAACACATTTCCAAGCGAATTAGCGAAATTGATGAAAGTAATGGATCAAAACATCACAAATTTTAAGGACAACAATTGGGAAGATATTACCAAAGACGCTCGAAAAACTTTGAAATCCAGAGAGATAACTCTAAATACCATTAAATCTGTTTTGACGGAAAATATTACCAATCCCAAAATTCAATGGCAATTGGAAACCAGCGATGATTTAGAAAAAGTAAAACTTTCGATCATCGCTGAAAAAGACAAAAATAAATTGTATAAATTTAATTTGGATGATTTTAAAACTAAGTTTAAAACCATCCTTCCAATTATCAAATCACTATCTTGAACTCAACTCTTCTGTTGCGGGCTTTTCCGTCTTCAGTAGTATTG
>Ga0256405_10010934_pt1 | contig 11762 bp, 7 predicted proteins | sample RumenRJG_02DNA_FD_189096 | JGI IMG/M metagenome (GOLD analysis project Ga0256405, IMG submission 189096) | Bovine rumen microbial communities from Lethbridge, Alberta, Canada - RJG_02 | ecosystem: Host-associated > Mammals > Digestive system > Stomach > Rumen | place: Canada: Alberta | collected...
CTACAGATTCTTATCCAGCAGTTCTGTTTTTGTAGAAAAGAGGAACTAACCTAAGGTGGTATGAATTATTCAGGTTATATGGTTTAACCCTACCATAAAACCTGCAAAATGTAGGAAGATCCCAAATTACCATTCTTGTCATAACTTATAAAATAATATTTAGCGAAACCTAGTTGATTAGACTTTGCTTTATTGTACTACTGATTAACTTTATGGATTCCATAATGTTGTCATATTGTTCTTTTTGAGCCATCCATATAAGGACTTTGTATTCTTTATACCAATCAGTGTTCTTAACCATGCTGTTGTAGAGGTTAAAAGCATTGGTCCCTTCCTTTAATTTGGCTGTCAGGACATATCCATATTTGGGATGTAGAGGAATACCCATATTAATAAGTTTCTTGCGACTTTCCTCCATGGTTTGTTCTTCTCCACCAGGAGAACGATGACTTGATTGATTCCTCACTTCACGGATATTATCTAGGCAAATCTTATACTTAATATCAATAGAAAATTCATCACAGAAAGACCATAATTTAGAATTATAACTTATCGCGCTCAGCGATTTTGCATCTGTGATTTGGGCGTTTTTATTGTGCCTTGTTATATGCGCTTTGATGGCTTCCAAATCTCCCGATTCTGTTCTATCGTAGAAGTAATTAAGGAGCATTTCAACTTGAAGATGTGCATATCTACAAAATTCAACAAAATTGATAGCATGGTATCGTGTGCCATATCTAAAACGCATCATTTCTCTGTTGTCAGAAATCAGCTGCGCCCTAATTTCTACTTCTGGAACAAAGGAATAATCAATAAGTGAAGGCTGGCCATCCACATAGTAGTCAAGGCCCAAATATGACTCTATATGTTTAAGTCTTGTATCATTACTATTATTAACGCCTGGTGCGGAAGGCTTGATTTGCAAAGCTTTCCGCAATTCCGTTCCAAACTCATCATTTTGCTGTGTGAGTCTAATCACCTTATCTAATGTAGACTTTAATTTCTCATCCATAATCACGAATTTAAAAGTGAGTCTAATTCATTATTTAATTCGTCTATATCGACAGGCTTTGGTGGTGGCACCGTCACAATGTTGATTCGATGAATGAGCATAAACTCCTTGCCCTTCCCATCACGGCATTGTGAAATTGCCAGTTTGTCCTTGGCCTTGATTTCAGTTTCAGACAGATACTTACTTATCGAAATCAATTGTTTAGTTCCGGCAAGTAAATAGTATGCAAAACGTCCCTTGCCAGACTGGGACATTTCTCCTTCGCTATTCTTTTCCTCTTTGGGGGGTATAACGATTTCTACAGAAGACCCAATCTTCTTTTCAAAATCGAGAAGAGGCATAGTCTCAACATAGGTAATGTGCTTATCATTGGTCTTTTTCGGGTTGCGCATCTGAGCAACAAGGCTTTGAAATTTGGCATACAATCTTTGGTACACAGAATCGTCCTCGCCTTTAACCATCTTAAGGTACATCAGTTTCCCGTCAATCACATTCACGAGATCAGGATTTCCTTTCTTGACATGCCCTTTTTCTTCCTTATACCTTGGGAAGAACTTAGCGTAGGCTACTGTGTAGCCATACTTTTCCCACATATAAAGGATGTTGCGTATATCACGCACATATTTCTGCGATACATTAAGCTTGTCGCTGATGATGATACCCGTCACTTCTTGTCGCGAGCCACGTTTCTGAAGCCGTGTTTTCTTTTCGTTCAAAACAAAGCCCTGGTCACCAATGATACGTAACAATTCTTTGCGGAAATCGCTGTTCTCATGAAACACGTTGTGCATTGAGCTGAAGGTAATATCATCAGCATAACGGGTGTAATTCAAACCGAAGCGGTGTGCAAGACCGCCAAGACGATGGTCCAACTTGTCGCAAATCATGTTGGTGATGATTGGTGAAGTTGGTGCCCCTTGTGGTAATACATAATAGTCTTTCTTGGTGCCATCCGCCATTTCTCGCGTTTCTCTCATGCAGCATAAGCCCGCAATGGCACTTGCTACTGGTACTTGGAAGTTGAAAGGTCGAAGCTGTAGTCTTTTCCATACTCTGGGTTGCTCTATGCTTGGGAAAAAGTCTTTAAGGTCTATATTGAAGACATAGTTTGCCCCTTTGTGTTTACAGGCATTAGTGACAACTGAGCGCCCTTCAGTAAAGCCCATTGCATACTGAGATGGTGTATAGACAGCCTTCAATATCTCATTCAGACAATTGAGTAGAAACATATAGCTTCTGTTCCTTGGTGCGGTAATTTGACGAAAACCACCAGATTTTTTCTTAATCTTGAACTGGCGATAACGATGGAAGGCATTCTTCGGATTACAGTAGTAGTTCATATGCCTTATCGTAAACGGATGGAACTTGTCGGCATAGCCCAACTCCTCCATCTCATCACGCTTGATGCGATTGAGAAGAGTAAGAAGATCCTCCCTGGTCTTCATTTGGAGTGCTGTTTGCCTTATCTGTTCTTTATCCATTTGTCTACGTCGTTCAAATTTATTAATAAGCGGTCTTGACAAATCCCAACCTGAAACGATTTTCTTTATGTAAATATAATATATAACATATAACATAAATACATCATAACATAACAAGAACAGCATACTGTGTATGCCTAGTGTACACGTTAACGTAATGACATTTTTTATCTCAAAGTCCCGAAGGACAATGAGACATCTTGCGAATACGCAGGACGAAGTTCAAAATGTAGTTCCAGTATTGGAAGTATGTCAAAGACCGCTTTGTTTCTTTTGTGGGTGCAAAGTTACAGACAATGCACGTACTCTATGTTCGTTGTTTTAATAAAAAACGTTTTCCTTCATTATTTTATTGTTTGTCACATTAGAAACCCAGAGAATCGTAGTCAACACCTGGACCTGGGTAATCACCATATTGTCCATCAGTAAGAGCATCCCAGGTTTCTTCCTCATAATCTATACCATCGTCGCTTCCCCTGTTTTCATTGTAGTTATATTCCTCATCGTAGCTTCGACTAGAGCTTCGCTGTCCTCTCAAGGGTAAAGAAGGATTAAGGTCATGGAAGAATACTTCATGTGACTCCCCATTCAGGACAACCTTGGTTGAGAAGCGTTTCTTACCAAGGAAGTTCCAAACATCATCGTATTCTACGGGGAGAACTTCTTCTCCCTGTTCGTTAATTATTCCCCACTTGGCATAGGTCTCAGGATGTTTGATTCTGTCCTGTCTGATGAAATCTTCAAGATTCCCACGACCTTCAAGCTTTTTAGCCTTATCAGATTCTAAAGTAAAGATGGCAATCGTGTTGGCACCCTTCCTGGGTTTCCCGTTGTGCGCACTCTCGCTAATCCTTGGTCGAACCCGTCAATCCAGTCATACTTGCCAAATGGGACAATCTCGTTACCTCTATGGTCGAGAACTCCCCAGAGGTAGTCCGAACGCTGTGCGACGATAACATTTCCGTATTCCTTATTCCTTATAGCTCTTATAATCCATACTTTATCATTTTCTGGTGCAAAGGTACAACTATATTGCGAATTCTATGTTCGGAGATTTGAATAAATCTCAAACATTTCTGAAACTCGCCTCTCAACGAGGTCTGTAATTGGTTTAGGAGATAGGACTACCAAGTCTTTTCCAAATGAGGTCAGCTCGCGGATGAGTTCGTAGTTCTCTTTGCATTCTATGATAAAAAACTGACCGCCACTTAACGTTGGGAACTGACTATATAGCTCTTGTGCTTTCGTTCCACTAACACTTCGTTGAGACTCATGTAGCGGTTTTGTTACCACGTAATCCTTGGAATTATCACTTACCCAAAGCACAATTTTATAAACAGGACTTTCTTCTTTGTAGGTTACACCGATAATATCTTCATACAACTCATTAAGGTCACCATCATAATCTACATATTTATGAGATGGTAGATTCTCCACGTAATCTATTCTGTCCAAACCGAATGTCAACAGTTTGCCGTCCGATTCTGCTGCGGCAACAAGGAACCATCTGCGGTTGTACTCTTTTAGCATATAAGGAAACAAGGTGACGGCAAGCTGAACATCCTTGTTTTTGAAGGTATGATAGTGTAGGTTGATTGTTTGTCGTTGAGAAATAGCCGTGAAAAGTTCACCCAAAATGTTGGACTTTTCCAGTGGATTCTTTGATAACGATATAATCTGATGTTTTGGTTTTCTTACTCCCAGCCCCAATCTAAGTGCTTCAAGGTCGCCCAGGTTAGGGAGTCCATCGAACTGGCCAAGCAAGGTTAATGCTTCTGAAAGAAGATACTCTTCGTCTGCCGACATTTGTTTCTTAAATATAGAAAATGCAGGGTTTGCATATCGGAGACATTGTTTTGCATAAGATTTTTGTTTTTCTTTGCTGTATGCATCAACAGTGTACCGTTCTATATCAACCAGAAATGGACCTTCGTACTCCAGATAGAAAATGTCCTTCTCTATGGTTCTTCTAACAACGCCATTAGTATCTGGGTACATTTCAGACAAGCGTAGGTTTACCTCCTCCGTCAGGTCGTCTAAGGAGTAGTTGTGATACCGATTGCTCAATAAGTCATCTAGTATCTTATATCGGGTCATTGCATTTTTATTTGCTGGCATAGTCTTCTAAATGTAGATTTCTAACAATAACGACACCGTCTTTTCCTACCATCAATAGTTTTTTGTTGTCATTGGAGAAAGACACCGAGGAGACAGATTGACTCCGGAAAGTATCTGCGATGCCCATTTCTGAAAGGTCGCTGAAACGTATCAATTCATTGTCAGGATCACTTGTCCTCCTTATGTCCACAATCGCCGAAGGCTGATGTCCCCAATTGGGATTGATATTGCCCGCACCATTTCGATATGCAACATATCCTTGTTGAGAACATGCAAAGTAGGCTCCATCTGGGCTATATGTTAAGAAATTATATCCATCTATAACAGACATTTTGGTTTCTTTCTCGTCTCCTTTGGTTTTCACCTCATCGCACTTGCCTATAAATGTAATAGGCGAACTTGTATAGGCAGCAACTATTCCATCTTTAGTAAATGCTGTTGTCCATACAGCTTTAGAATCCCCGTTCCGGTATATTGTCATATGTTCTTTGAGGTCATAAAGAAGAAAAAGACCTCCTGTGCTAACTCCCCAAGGATAACATCCTGCTATAGCTACATATCTGTTGTCATAAGAGAAAGACACATAATTAAGATAAGCCAAAGGAGAGCCAAGTTCTATCTTCTCTACAACATCTCCTGTGTTCATATTCTTAACAACAGCAATACCGACTATCTTTATAAAAAAGGTTGAAAAATCTTGATGACGCGCTATGTTATAAAGATCTTTTTCACTTTTTCCTTTAGCCAAATCTGCAAAGTATTCGATATGCTCTTCGATAAATTTATCTCGCAATTTGAATAACTCTTCTATTTCTTCCTTCACGTCTTCTTTCTTGAAAGAAAGAATCCACTTATCATAAGGCACATCAAACTTGTTGACTAAGTCCTGATAATCTTCTCTCGATATGGTTTCTCCTGTTATTTTGTTGCGATATTCAATGTACTTACAGAGCTCTTTGTCAGCGTACAGCGAACCATCAGGACTCACAAACTGATATTCGGTCAACAAGCTAACATTTATGGGTTGGCCATTCAAGGGATTTATCAAACGTGCTTGGGTACATTCAATGTCTGCCATGAATAAAGGACGGATGCCATTGATATGGTTGATATATGAAAGATTTTCAAACTCAGTCCTCTGTCCTGTCTCTATATCAAGAATGGTAGAAACATTCTTTTCTCTATACATTATTTGATATCCATTGTCACTCAAAAGCACATTTGAGTAAGCTGAGGTGTCATAAATTTCATCCAGAATAGCCTCAAACACAAAAGCATTATTTTTATATTCGAAGAACTTTACCTCATCACTATCTACAGTTAAACCATAATTCAACCCTGCAGAAACCACATGAGGGCATTCTTTCTTAAGAATTCTTTTCCCCGACTTGTTATATAGATATTCATCTATTTCTAAGCAGCCTAGCCTACTTCCTTTGGAGCCACCCAATGTCTTCCTATTGTGGTTATAATATGTCTTTGCAACCTTGTCATATATTATTCCATAGGATTCAAAATCATCATAAACAAATTCTCCTTCAGTCTTCCAACAATCATCCCAGAAACCATTATTACTAAGAGTTCGTATATTCTTTGCATTGCACAAATAGACATTTTTCTTAAAAGTATAGACTTTAGAGTCTGAGCAATAGCTTGTATGGTCATATACACGGCAAGCAACATAAGACTCGTCGTTTTTATACCAGCAGAACGCATCTCCTGCAAATATTGCATTGCCATTGTCGTTCTGAACCTCTCGATGTATGTTTTTCTTATTATCACAGATGCAGCAAGTCGTTATATTGTTCTTCCATTCGCTCGATATCGTGATTTCCTTTTGAAAATAGAATACTCGCCACGGACATGGATAGATATCATATTCGCTATACTGAGCACTAATTTCTGCTTCAGGAAACTCCGAGCCACGAAGGTCAAATTTTGAGATTGCCCTTCGCCTACTGGCAACATCTATAAACGTTACATCGTTAATACGAGCCAAATTACCTGATGGTATTATTTCGGCTTGCTCCTCTTTCGTTTCAATGTCCCAAACTTTTATTTTCGTAAACTCGCGGCAAATAGCATAATGGGATTGTGCAAACGTCACAAATTGGCCATTAAAAGAAAACGATTCTAAAAGTAAAATCGTTCCTGCAAGTGAGAACTTTTTGATGTCATTATTATTTGCCAAGTAGATACATCCTTCAATGGCATCCAATGAGAATCGGGTAAAAGGTTCCATCATGAGCATTTTATTTTCTCTAAGAGAATATACCTTCATTATGGAAAGCTTATCATCCTTTCCCTCTTCTTTCCAGACAAAAAGATTATCATTAGAGAAAATCACGTTATCTACACATAGAACGGGAGCCTGTTCCAACAATGAGAATAGAGTAAGATCGTTTTGGCCTTCATTCTTAAGCAGCACATAATCCTTGGAGATTTCCAAAATATCGTCAGGCGAAATTGCTTCTACAAATGATTCCTTGGACTCACGGTTGTAAAAGTAAGTCCTATCGTGCATAACGATAAAGGCCCATGGGCATTTGTCGAAGATGAATGATTTCTTATGTTTGTTCCCTCCGAATTTATACGCATCCTCAACTACTACTTCACTTGAAGTTCCGTTACTGAATTGTACAACGAAAGCACCTGGTGAGGACAATCTAAAAGAATGAGGTATATTGGATTGAACAACACCTTTCTTTTTTTCTTGGGGCGCTTCTGTACCATTGTCCTTGGAGTAAACGACATACTCCACAGGAGTTTGCTCATGTGAGTATATTTGGAACTCCGTGTTCAAATAACCTTTGTATGGGTGAATGTATACTTTCTTTGTCATATTTCCTACTATCTTGATTTTCGATGCAAAGGTAGGTTGACCCCACGAACCCTATGTTCGCCAGTACCGAATTTTACGGTATCGTCAGTTATCATATAAGTAAATTTGCATCTAAAGAAACATTGACATATACATTGGTAGCGATATCAAGTCCTGCTCTTTGCGAATGTCTTTCGAGTGAAGGATGTATCGTTGTAGGATGCGAGCCGAGTACTTTTTCTGGAATTCATCTATGGAAACATGAAGATTAGATGTCGATGACTTGACTTCTATCGGACAGATTTTCGCTTTACGGGACAATAGAAAGTCTATCTCATAGTTGTGTTTGCCCGATGGTGTCGGCCACGTGTGGTAATACAACTTATTCCCAGTAGCTGTCAGTATCTGCGACACCACGTTCTCATAGACGTAGCCCACATCAGCTTTCAGTTTGTCACTCAGCAATTTCTGATAAATGACATTCTCTGTAAATTTATCGTCCCAGAAAGCGAGAGTGACAAACAGCCCTGTATCTCCACAGAACAATTTGAACTGGTCGCGGTTGATGTGTGATGCCAGTCCTGCACTTGGGTCGTTAGCATGATAAGCTATATTGACGGTCATGGAATCTTTGAGGATATTTATCTGGCCTCTCAAACGATCCAGTTTTCCTCCATCAATCACGCTACTAACCTGGTAGCGAGATGCGTTGCTGCTTAGTTGAGCAGGAATGGCGTGAAACAAATCTGAGGTTTGACCTGATGGGTCCAAGTCGTAGAAATCCTCATCGTAGAGGTCAAGAATGCTACGCTTGCGTTGATCGACAATACTCATGTCGTTCGTGTCAAGGTAGTCATTGACTGCCTGGGGCATGCCTCCAACCAAAACATACAGACGGAAATCGCGCATCATACGACGATTCGTGTCATCACTCAGCGGACTCAGACTGTTGAACATTGTGCGCAACAGGGGAATAGTTTGTTCATCTCCCAATGCCCAACGAAACTCCTCATAGTCCATAGGATACATATCAAGGCGTGTTTCCTCACTGGGAATGAGAATGTTTTTCTGTCGCTCGGAGTTGCCTGCAGACTTCCTTTTACGCTTGATGCTCAACAGAGAGCCTGTCTCGATATAATCATAGCGTCCGTCGGCGACAAGCGTTTTTATGGCTTGCCGGGCTAATGGCTGCTTTTGTATTTCATCAAAGATGATGACAGACTTGCGTGGTTTCAGGCTTTTTCGATAGTTAAGTTGCAGCTGGGTAAAGATGTAGTCTAAATTGGAGACATCTTCAAACAAACGGTGTATTGCTGGTGTTGCCTTTGAGAAATCAACCAGTATGTAGCTCTCGTATTCATGACGAGCAAACTCCTCGGCAACAGTGGATTTGCCGACACGCCTTGCACCTCTGATAAGAAGTGCGGTTGTCCCGTGCTGATTTTGCTTCCAACTCAGCATTTGATCATAAATCTTGCGCCTAAATATTCTTTCTGCCATCTTTTTGGTTTTATTCGGTGCAAAGATAGCTATAAAATCCCAATTACCAAAGAAAAAGAATAAAAAATGCCGAAAATCTCAAAGGTTAGCTGGTAAAAAATGCCGAAAATCTCAAAGAAGCAAATCCTCCTGTTTTCCACGTTAATAGCCGTTAACGGCCGTAAATCATTAAAAATCAATAAAGTGACACTTTGTATTTGGATTTTTGGGTGGCGCAAGCTATCTTTGCATCATGTTCGTACACAAGAAACGCCACAGATCAGGTGCTTATAGCATCGAGGTTCTGAGAAAGGACAGGTACTCCCGCAAGAATGTGACTGTAAAGATTATCGGGACAAGTTCCAATGCGCAAGAATTGCTTGCCTTGGAACGCAAGGCTCGTGAGTTTATAGACTCGCAGCTTGGCCAGCCTATTCCGATGGACTATCATTATCCTTTCGAAGACGATCTTGAGAGCTTCCTCTCTGGTATTTCCAACACGCAGATTCAAGTGATTGGTCCCGAACTTATCTATGGACGGCTTTACGACAAGATAGGATATGGAGGGATAGACAATGAGATGTTCCGTCATTTGGTAATTTGTCGTCTATTCAATCCGGGCAGCAAACTCCGCACGGTGGAGTATCTCCGACAATATCTGAACAAAGACTACGACGTGGAAGCCATATACAAGTTCCTTGACAACCTTTGCTTCCGAAAAGACAAGGACTGCAAGAAGGACGCTTCCGGCAAAGTTATCAAGCCTAGCGGTAATGATATAAAGCACGATGTGGAACGCATATCCTATGCTTACACAAAGAAAATATGTGGCGGCGAAATAAGCGTAGTGTTCTATGATATGACTACTCTTTACTTCGAGGCTGCGCAGGAAGACGACCTCCGCAAGACCGGTTTCTCTAAGGACGGCAAGCATTCGTGTCCTCAGATTTTCCTTGGCCTGCTTGTCACCACGGGCGGCAATCCAATAGGCTACGGAATTTACGAAGGGAATATACACGAGGGCAAGACGCTTGTACCGATGATAAAGGACCTGGCCGGGCGACACGGATTCGACCATCCCGTAGTTATAGCCGATGCAGGTCTGCTTTCCAAGAAAAATATAGAAGACTTGGAGGCTGAGAAATACGAGTACATACTTGGTGCGAGGGTTAAGAGTGAGACTGCAGAGGTAAAGGAAGCTATACTTGGAATGAATCTGGAAGATGGCGATGTGAGATGCATAGACAAGGCAAATGGTGTCAGGCTCATTGTTTCCATGAGTTACAAACGGGCTGCAAAGGATGAGGCTATGAGGAAGAAAGGACTTCAAAGGCTCGAAAAGCGCTTTCAAACCGGCAAGTTGACAAAAGCAAACGTTAACAACCGCGGCTACAACAAGTATCTGAAGATGGATGGTGATGTGAGTGTTACGATTGACATGGACAAGTTCAACGCTGATGCCGCATGGGACGGAATCAAGGGATATGTCACGAACACGAAACTCTCGGATGCGGAAGTCATATCCAATTACTCCAACCTATGGTTTATCGAGAGAGCCTTCCGTATGAATAAAGGAGACCTCCGTGCACGTCCAATTTATCATCGGTTGCACAATCGCATAGAAGCACACATCTGTATATGCTTTACGGCCTACACAATTATGTTGGAACTTGAACGAGAGCTGAAGGACGCCAAGTCAGATATAACACTATACCAGGCAGGACGGCTGACCAAAACTATGTACCAACTGAACTACAAAATGCCCAACAGCCATCGCACAAAATCTGTAATTTTACAAATGGACAGCAAACAAAAGGAATTATACGACATTGTGTTGCAAAATGACGCTAAAAAATAACACGTCTTGAGAGAACTGTATCTAACTGACCATAAAATCGGTCTTGGGTGGCGCAAAATAGGAAAACAGGAAATCCCAATTACCAAAGAAAAAGAATAAAAAATGCCGAAAATCTCAAAGGTTAGCTGGTAAAAAATGCCGAAAATCTCAAAGAAGCAAATCCTGAATATGCCGAAAATCTCAATACATGCTAATCAAATAATCCATTCGTCAGGTTTACTGCATCCACTCTTTCTCCATCAATGTGACCTCAACTGAAAATGGTATGTAACACAATAACAAAACATTCTTTGAAATGTTACTTGTTTGTTACATACAATCATATAAAAACGTTATAACTAATTGTGCTACAACGGCATATAAACATACAATATGATAAAAGCCTATTTTCAGGAAGACGGTGGCCGAACCACCGTCTTCTTGAATCCTCATTCGGGCGCTGTCCTCCATGTGGAACGGTTAGCGGCTGATGAGTTCGACTTCTTCGGTTTCGTTCTCAACGGCCACAAGTATCTTTGGCTTCCCCCAGCCGTGGGCCGTTATGTCGTCGGTTATGGCATACTAGTCTTTGTCATCGTGCTTGTCACGGGCGTGGCGTTCCACTGGCCTAAACATTGGAACCGCCGCAGTTCTGCCAGCTGCTGACCTTTCCCAACCCTGCGGCCAACAGTAGGCAATGGTTCTATGCGCTGCATCTCGTGCTTGGCAATTATGCGCTGGTCTTCCTTCTCTGGGCAAGTCTCACGGGAATGGTCTTCGCTCTTGACTGGTGGAGCGGGGCGGTCTATGCCGTTGCCTCGGGCGGGAATCAGCAAAATCCGTATGCCATGCCGCAGGCCTTGGCGAAGAGCTCGGAGTTGAAGCTGACGAAGTTGGACACGCTCTATGTCGTCACCCACCGTGAATCGCCCCGGGCCGTGCAGTTTTATAACAGTCTGCCGGCCACTGACAGCGATGTCTATCGGGTGAGTGTGGGTCGCGAGCGGCAGTCTT
>Ga0256405_10010935_pt1 | contig 11762 bp, 13 predicted proteins | sample RumenRJG_02DNA_FD_189096 | JGI IMG/M metagenome (GOLD analysis project Ga0256405, IMG submission 189096) | Bovine rumen microbial communities from Lethbridge, Alberta, Canada - RJG_02 | ecosystem: Host-associated > Mammals > Digestive system > Stomach > Rumen | place: Canada: Alberta...
AATTATACAGTTTGTTATCACCTAATTGAAGTATATCACAAGATATTTTCCTTCGCAACGCTCTCTATGATCTTTCGGATTATGTAACAGCAAAACCCGCTGTTGTCAGAAACAACAGCGGGTTTACACTTAAGTTGTCTACCTCGATTATGAAAGCGTGTCGTCAGAGCGCCTCCGCTCAATCTACCTCGGAGATCACGGGCAGGATTAATTTGTGCGTCTCTTGCCTTTTTGCAGGTGTTGACAGATACATGCTGATCTGTATTGCGGTCATAGTTGACATTGGCCCCCTTATTAAAAAACTCGCAGATCACACGGATAATTATCGTCTCGTTTCCAAAGATGGTAGACAGTGAGAAATCGATATCTGCTTTTTACAGGGGCACCGTATGAAAATGCATTTTTACAGGTTTGCCTTAATCGTGTCACAGAGGCAGACAATCTGATAGCTCATGGTCACTGCCCCAGCGTCAAGAAAGCCAACGCCTTTGTCCGTGCGATAACTTGCTCTGCCTTTAACTGCCTCCATGCCGCGTGTAGCCTCCGCGCCGGCAAGAGAAGCCGCCTTGACTTCCTCAAGCAGCGCCAAGTCCTCGAGACCAATGGCAAGCCCCTTCTCGAAGGCCTTCCATGCGGGATAGATCGCGTCGATCATCGTCTTATAGCCGGGTTCTGCCTTACCGCGTTTCATCATGTCCTGCACCATTAGTCCCAGAGATTCACAGAGCTCCGAAGCGTTGAAAAAGACCTTCCCCTTCAGTCCTTTAGCCGCAGCTATATATGCCCCTCCGTACAAGATGCCGGAGCTGCCACCGACCTTACTCATCATCAGCATGCCAATCCTTTGAAAGACAGAGCATAGTGGCATACTCTCCATTGCGGGACATTCCGCTTCGATGGCATCAAATCCTGCCATTAGATTTGCCCAATGGTCACCGTCCCCCGTAGCCGCATCTAGAGAGGTTACATAATCCTTGCTCTCCCTTAGTTTTGCAGCCACCATATGAAGATAGCTTACATACTGTTGAGAATTAATTAAAAAGCTCATGCTGTCCTCTTCCTTTCAGCACTTGAAGGCAGGAGCGTCCGCTGGAGCGTCCAGTAACACCTTAAGCTCCTCGTCCAGTTTTAATAACGTGATTGAACATCCTGCCATCTCCAGAGAGGTCATGTAATTGCCAACAAAGCTCTTATAAACCTGGATACCTTTCGAGGAAAGAATTTTTTCCACCTCGTTAAACATGACATACAGCTCCATCAGCGGCGTGCCGCCGAGGCCATTGACCAGCACAGCAACCTCACTTTCAGAATAGTCTATATCCTCAAGAATCTTTCCTGTCAGCTTCTTGGCAATATCCTCCGCGCTTGAGATCTTTTCCCGGTTGATGCCTGGCTCGCCGTGGATTCCCATGCCGATCTCCACCTCATCATCCGCCAGTGTGAAGCCTGCCTTGCCAACGCCCGGCAGTATACATGGCGTCATGGCCATGCCCATAGTACGCACATTAGCGATGACCTTCTCTGCCACACGCTTAATCTCCTCCAGCGGTGCGCCAGTCTCCGCCGCAGCGCCTGCGATTTTGTGGACGAATACTGTTCCTGCAATACCCCTTCTGCCGGTGGAGAAGGTGCTATCTGCCACAGCAACGTCGTCTTTTACAATCACTTGCTCGGTACGGATATCCTCAAGTTCTGCCAGCTCCGCCGCCATCTGGAAATTCATCACATCGCCGGAATAATTTTTGACAATTAGAAGCACACCTGAACCGCTGTCTGCCGCCTTGATCCCTTCCAATATCCTGTCTGGGCTCGGAGAAGCAAAAACATTGCCTGCCACCGCAGCGTCAAGCATACCTTTGCCAACATATCCAGCGTGGGCCGGCTCATGCCCTGAACCTCCGCCGGAAACCAGTCCGACCTTGCCGTTTTCCTTTTCCTTTCGACAAATAACTTCCACATCTGTGCCAAGATAGCACAACTTCGGATTCGCCTTAGCCAGTCCTGAGAGCATCTCTGTTACAACAGTGCCAGGGCTGTTAATCAGTTTCTTCATTTTCTGCCTCCTGAACTCATCTCTGTATTCCGTTCATAAACGGGACTTACTCATTGGGGTACGGCTCAAGAAAAGCATGGAAGTGCCGCATGGGCAGCTTGTGCCCCCAGACGATGCGCATATTGGGGATGTTCTCTCGATCCTCATAGAGCGCTTTTACTGCTGCAATTACGTAATCCAGATGTTCCTGGGTTAAACGGCTACGGTCAACAGCAAAGCGAACCACATTCGCCACCTCGGCCTGCTGCTCGGGAGTCTTCAGATCATATTCCATCGAATAATCTCCTAGCTCCGATACACGAATGCCATAACGGCGAATCAGTTCCAGCGAGAAGCCCTCGCCGGCAAAGCTTTCATGGCCGCGTTTTCCGTCGAAGAACTCGTCCATATTGATATAAACCGCATGGCCACCCGCAGGAAGGACGACGCCCTTCACGCCCGCCTTGTAAAAGCCTTCTGCCAAATAGTTGCACTGGTTTACCCGTTCGTCAAGATAATCAAAGTTGCAGCTTTCATACAGGCCTACGGCCAACGCCATGATATCGTGACCGGACATGCCGCCGTATGAGTCGTTGCCGTAGCAGGATATTTGTTTAACCTTCAACCGCACACCCACATCCATTTTTACGCTGCCGTCCGGATTGAAATCTGTGAAGTTCTGCCAGAACAGTCCCTTGTCCCGGAATGCCAGCATACCGCCCATATTCGCATGGCCGTCCTTCTTGGCAGACATGGTAAATCCGTCGCAGTAGGAGAACATTTCCGTGGCAATTTCTGCGATTGACTTGTCAGCATAGCCCTCCTCGTTCATCTTGATGAAGTATGCATTCTCTGCCCAGCGAGCCGCATCAAAGATATACGGGATGTTATAGTGGTGAGCTATTTCACTTACTGCCTTCAGGTTTTCCATAGACACCGCCTGGCCGCACACAGGGTTATTTGTGATACATGTAAAAATTAACGGAATGTTCTCGTGACCTACGACGTCAATCAACTGCTGTAATTTTTCCAAGTCCATGTTTCCCTTGAAGGGATTTTTCTCATAGCTTCCGCTATTCGGAACTTCGTAAAGCAAGGTTTTGTTATAAAGGTTGCGCGGGACCGAACCCATCTGCTTAATGTTGCCCTCCGTCGTATCGAAATGTCCGTTTGAGGGAATAGTGAACACTTTCCCGGGATAGCGCTCAGAAAGAATGTTTCGGACGATTTCCATCAGCACAGATTCCGCTGCTCTGCCTTGCTGAATGATAAAGGTATTCGGCCGCTCCATCTGGGCTGCGCCGCCATTGAAAAGGCCGCCCTCATATTCAGGAAGATAGACCTTGTCCATCATAATTTCCACGTCCTGGCAGTCAGTACGCACCAGATCAAGAATCTTTTTCCAGTTCTTCTCTCCCCCACGCTCAAAGATGTCGCGGAAGGTGTCAAGCAGCACATAATAGCCTGTGTTTCGGCCATAAGCCTCGTCTCCGAGGAACATAGCCGCCCACTGGTAATTCGTCATGGCGGTGGTGCCAGAGTCGGACAACATGTCCACGGTCAACATTCCAGCAGGAAAAGCAAACTCGTTGTAATGGGTTGCCTTCAACATGCGCTCGCGCTGTTCGACAGTAACGCTGGGAAGCTTTTTGACAACATAACTAAAATGATGGGGTGCCGGCACGTTCAAAGGATATTCTTTAATCATTTTCATTCTCCGTTATAATCATTTTTTAATCAGTGCTGTAATGCGGCGTCACATATGCAAGCGATCCATCGCTTTGCAATCGTAGCCCACAATTCATCTGCCTCTTCACAGGAGGAAAAAGAAATCTCCGCAAGGCTATCTACTCTTACGTCTGTCGCCCTACACTCTGACGCGCTAAACGCTGCTGCCTTAACCGCGTGCATGAGTGTAACTGTGTTCTCCTGCCGCTCAATGCCATGCCGAAATCGCGTTAAAGCTGCAGAAAGCGTCTCCATAAGCGTTCCTTTCCCCGATCTACAACCGTGATTCCGCAGATCCTGGTACATACCGTTGAGAAAAGTATATAGCCCAACACAATCAAAAGACTCTGCTTGTGACATCTGTTGTGCGCCGGAGATCATTGCGCTGCCGTACAACATGGCTTCGTATCCGCCAACACGACTCATCAGCAGCAGTCCGCTACTGGTCAAAGCTGCAGTCAGAGGCAGCTTTCGAATCGTCTCTCTGCTCTGAAGCAGGAAACGAAGCCCAGTTAAAAAGTTCACCAAACTCTCTCCGCCACCTTTATCCATAGAGTCCTCACCTAAGCGTCTCTCAAGCTCGGTAAGAAAACTCATGTAGTCTTCGGTTGTAAGCGGGAAAGCCATATTCTTTCTTCCTTTCTTCCAATCTATGCAATAACCTCAGAATACGGGTAGGGAAGATTTACTCTCCCCTACCCTGCCAATGTATCAATAAATACCCTTCGTATCGACAGTCTCACCGCTCGCGCAGAAATTACCATCCTTGATAATGACAATATCATTACCAGACCCAACACGGTTGCCATTGGCATCAAACTTGACGTTCTCCGAACAAACAAGATCTGTGAAGGTCATGGATTTGATGGTGTCGACCAGGTTATCCTTTGTTGCGCCCTGTGCAACAGCGTCGCAGATGATTGTGAAAGCGTCATACGTGAAGCCAGCAGGCTCGGAAGGGATCAAGCCATCATACTTTTCTTGGAAGGCCTCAACAAACTTCACGTGATTGGGGCTGGAGGAATAGGGGTTGTAGTCACAGGCGGCGAAGACATTAGCCGCAAGAGAAGAACTGCCCACGCGCTCGAGCATCGGGTTGCCTAAGAGATAGGAGTCTCCGACCCACTTGACATTCTCAAAGCCACCCATTTGCTCTGCCTGGCTGATGATCATGGATCCCTCGTTGTAATCTGCCACGAGGATAACAGTGTCAGCCTCTGCCTGCTTCATCTTTGTGAGTTGGACGGAGAAGTCCTTATCTGTGCCGGCGGCAAAAGCTTCCTGGGCAACGATCTCTCCGCCGTTCTTCAAGATAATCTCCGTTGAGCTTGAAACCATTGTAGTGCCATAGTCGCTGTTGTCGAAGATAATACCCACTTTCTTTGCTCCGAGATTGTTAACAGCACAGGCTCCGACCATAGGTGCTTCCAAATTCGCGTCCATAACAATACGGATAAAGTTGGAGTAGCCACCCAACTCCGGGCTGTTGCCTGTGGGGCAGATCACTCCCATTCCGGCATCAGCGTAAATCGGGAGGACAGCCAGCGTCGTTCCGGATGTCAGAGAGCCAACAACACAGATAATATCCTTGTTCTCCAGGAAGCGTTGTGCAACCATGGATGCCTCGGTGGGATCCATCTTGTCATCCAGAACTTCATAGCGAACAGTTCTGCCGTTCACACCACCAGCAGCGTTGATTTGCTCGCAAAAGAGATCCATTGCCTTGACGGTCTGTTCGCCCGCCTCAGCCAGGGGACCGGTAAGCGGGATAGAAACGCCAATCACAACATCGCCGGCACTCTCGACTGTTTTTTCAGTGTCAGTTTCAGTGTTTGTCTGTACTGCAGGGGCAGAGCTTGCAGCGGGAGCCGCTGTCTGGCCGCAGGCAGCCAGAGCGAACAACATTATCAGACACAGAATCAGAGCCACGGTTTTTTTCATTTTACTCATCCTTTCTTTTTTTGTATTGTTTCGGGATACCCCGGTTTCGACAGATAATTATTTTATAAGTTCACCCGCCAAGATAAGCCTTTCTAACAGCCTCGTTCTGAGCAAGTTCAGAGGATTTGCCTTCCATTGTAATAATCCCATTCACCAACACATAGGCACGGTCGGAGACGTCGAATGCTTTCTTAGCGTTCTGCTCTACTAATAAAACAGTCGTGCCGTTTTCGCGAATTTCCCTGATGGATGCATATACTTCCTTAATAATAACCGGGCTAAGCCCAAGCGAGGGCTCGTCAAGCAGCAGAAGTTTAGGGCGACACATCAGCGCACGGACGATAGCAAGCATCTGCTGTTCGCCGCCGCTCATAAGTCCAGCCTTTTGATTGCGCCGCTCCCGCAATATTGGGAAGCGATCCATATATTTTTCGATATCCCGGTTGATCTCAGCACTGTCGTTACGGACATAGGCGCCGATGACGATATTATTATAGACGGTTGAGTCTGCAAAGACCTGCCGTCCTTCCGGCACCATTGCAATCCCCTCCCGGACGATCTTATCTGCACTCACGCCAGAGATCAATTTGTCGTTAAAAATGACCTTGCCAGAGGTAGGTTTAAGGATACCCGTGATGGTTTTTAGCAGCGTGGATTTACCCGCGCCGTTATGCCCAACTACCGCAACAAGCTCGCCTTCGTTGATCTGCAGTGAGATGCCGTGCAGTGCCTCAATTGCGCCATAATTGACAACCAGATTTTCAACACTTAAAAGCATCAGTCTTCCTCCCCGAGATATACTTTAATCACCAGGGGGTTGGCCTGGATATCCGAAGGTGCACCTTCTGCAATCTTTTTTCCGGTGTCCATAACAATGATCCTATTGGCAGTCGTCATCATTGCCTCCATATTATGTTCGATGAGGATGATGCCGATACCTCTCTCTTTCTGGACGCGCTTGATGACCTCCATCATTTCGAGAGCCTCTGCGGAATTCATACCCGCAGCCGGCTCGTCAAAAAGGCAAATCTTCGGCTTGCTGGCTAGTGCTCGAGCGATTTCCAGCCGCTTTTGCTGGCCATATGCCATAGAGCCGGCAATTTCCTTCTTCATTCCGTCCAGCCCAACAAACTCCAGTAGTTCTTCAGCTTCTCTTCTCGCACGGCTTTCGTCATTTTTGAACTTTTTCGTGTGAAGAAGTGAGTCGATAAAACCAGCCTGTATATTCACATGGTTACCGGTAATGACATTGTCCTCCACCGTCATGGCAGAAAAAACGCGCAGATTCTGAAAAGTGCGGGCAATGCCCATAGCGGCAATTTTGTGGGGAGGGAAACCGGTGATGTCCTTTCCGTCAAAGATGACCTTACCGGAAGTTGGCGAGTATACACCGGTAAGTACGTTAATCAATGTGCTTTTCCCAGAGCCGTTCGGTCCTATGATCCCCAGTATTTCGTCGTTGCCGAGAGACACGCTCATATCCTCAACGGCGTGAACGCCGCCAAAATACATGCAGACGTGCTGGATATCAAGAAGTTTTTCCGCGCTCATCCTTTCACCGCCTTTCGGGCCTGCTTTTTCTTATTCAGAAACACGGTCAAAATTCCGCCCTTACCAGCAAAGGCTTTTGATCCAAGCAACCCCTGAGGGCGTATCAGAATCACGATCAGCATCACAAGCCCGCCGATGCCCATTCTGTAGACTGCTAGAGGTCTGAAAATCTCGGGCATGATGGTAAAGAAGAAAGAGCCTACAATCGCGCCCTCCAAACTGCCGAGGCCGCCCAGAATGATCATCTGCATAAAGGTCAGCGACAGATCCAGTGTAAAACTGGTTGGTCCAATATAGCGCAGATAATGTGCCATCAGAGAGCCGGCTACACCTGCGACGGTAGAGCCAACAACAAAGGCTATGATCTTGTACTTATTTACATTGATACCCATCGCCTTGGCACCGATCTCGTCATCCCGCACCGCCATCATGGCTCTGCCAACGGAGGAGTTCATCAGATTTCGCAACAAGATATAGGAAATGAGAATTACGAACAGTACCAGGAAATAATAACTTTTCTGTGTGGTAAATGAAATGCCAAACATCTGCGGTGCAGGGATCGCTACAACACCGCGAGCACCACCCGTTACAGGAGTCCAGTTCTTGATCACTGACTGAAATATTTGCGCAAAAGCGATGGTAATAAGGGACAGGAAGTCCACATCCACACGCAAACATGGGATCGCGATCAGTGCGCCGAATATCATGGAGCCTATAATGGCGCAAAGGAAGCACAGCGGGAAGGAAAGCCCTAGCTTCACAGCTAGTAGCGCCGAGACATATGCGCCTAGTCCGTAGAACGCACCGTGGCCGCATGTCAAAAGCCCACAGTAGCCAACGATAACCATATTTCCCATGCTGGCCAGCGAGTAAATCATTGAAGTAACAATAATACGGACGATGAAATCGCTGGAGACTAACTGTGGTAGGATGATCAGCAACACAAGATAGACAATATCAAAGAGAAGTTTGTGCTGCAGATAAAAGAACTTAAAACGCGTGAAGCCAACCGTTTTTTTCATACCTTCACCGCTTTCTTTTTACCGAACAGACCCTCCGGCATGAACAGCAGTACCACAACGATAATGATATAGCCGATGGCATCCTTATAGGCCGAACTAATATAGGCCGCGGCAAGCGACTCGGCAACACCGAGGATGATTCCCCCCGCAAAAGCGCCGTAGAAGCTACCGACGCCACCCAGTTGGGAGGCCGCCCAGGCCTTGCAGGTGCCCCAAAGCCCCATTTCAATGTTGATGACCGTGTAGTAGGAACACATCAGCACGCCGCCAATGGTTCCCAGGAAACCACCCAGAGCATAGACAAGCGGAATAATCACATTAATAGGAATGCCCATTAGACTGGAGGTGGTGATGTCCTGCATAACGCACTGCGTGGCTTTACCGATCTTTGTTCCCTGGATCACAATGGTCAAAAGCAATACGCAGGCTACTCCAATCCCAAGAACGACTAGGTTTTGCACGTTGATCTGAAATCCACCTCCCAAGCTGATTTGCCTGCTTGGGATCAGCGAGGGAAAAACGATCTGTGAAGCGCCCCAACAAACTTGTGCTACAGTACGCAGGATTAGCGCAGCACCGAGTGCGCCGACCATTGGGACAATACGGCTAGCATTTCTGACCGGCCGGTATACGACCCGCTCAATCCCCATGGCGATAATGCCGCAGAGGATGGCACCGATAATCATGGCTCCTACCAGAGGCATTCCCATGTTAAAGAAGGCAAATGCCAGAAATGTGCCGAAGATGAACAAATCACCGTGCGCAAAATTGATAAGATAGAGAATACTGTAAACCATGGAATACCCGACAGCTACCAGCGCATACATACTGCCGACGGATAACCCATTTAAAAGTTGAGTAATAAAATATTGAAAACCAGAACTCATAAATGATCACCAAATCTTTCTAATTCCGAACAACCGACGAAAGATAGTGGAAGGCGAAGGCATGCTTATTAGAGTGAATCCCTACAGCGTGCCTTCGCCATGCGATTACAGGAGGCCGGCGAACTGCGCCATCTCCCGGATATCTTCAACGGATTTCTGACGTCTTGCATCGCCGAGGTTCCAGGGAAAGTAATAGAGAATCCATCCGTTCATAAGAGAGGTGAGGTTAGAATATGCCGAAACCAAGTCCACAAAGTCCTCCTTGGTGTGGATCTGATCGAAAACCGACTGAGTCTCCTTATCCCATTTCCAGATTATATCCAGACCACAATAGGCAGAAAACTCTGCAGACATGGGGACGAATACCTTGTAGATCGCTTTAAGTGCATCCAATGATACCTCAGCGTCACCAGAAAGGCCGGCCAGCGCAACCGTTCTGTTGGCGGCATATGTACTGACATAACGAACCTCACCTGCGAGGAAGACCTGGGTTGTCAGCGCGGTTCCAAAGGAACCGGCCTTGGTTTTGATCATGTCGTATTTGAAAATCTTAATAATGTCATCCGGCGCCTTAAGAGAATACTTCTCATACTCCTGCACCATTGCGTCTCTGACTTCCTGCCAAGTTTTAGACATTTTTATTCCTCCTGTTACAATCAGTTACGTTCTCAGCTTACCAATCAAAGCTCGAAGCTGACGATGGGAACCTCGCGCTTGTCGCCCGAGTAGGACATCTCCCAGATCTTCTTGTTGACCTCGTAGAACTTGTCCAGATCTTCATCGACAACCTTTGCGAAGGCGGGATAGCACATAGGCTCGGTCACTTCGGGTCCCCACTTGCAAATGATTTCGCCGTTGTAACCCTGGCCATTGAAAAGAGTGCAGATACCCTGAGGCGCTTCGTTAAGATAGACGTTCCAATCAGAAGTCTCATATATATCCGTGATCTGCCAAGGGAAGGGTTTACTCATTTTCAGATAGTGGGAATAGCAGACATGTCCAGCAATAAACGCCGGACTCCACACAGACGGCGCGATGGGAAGACAGCTCACCCAGTAATCAAAGATTCTCTCATTGATGCCAGGCAGGCGGGCGGCGCGGACCGAGACGCCTTCGTTCGGAAACACGATTTTAAATTCATCTACCTTTGCCATTTTTTAAGACTCCTTTTTTTGTTTTATATAGCATCTTGTTAAGATGTATAATACTTATTCATACAAGGTCCGTATCAATCGGATCTTTGAATTAATGCCTGATTTTCTATAGATGTTCTTAACATGATATTTCACGGTATTAATGGAAACACACATCTCATCGGCAATGGACTTGTAGCTGTAGCCCTCAGCGAGAAAATCCAGCACCTGTTTTTCCCGATCGGATAGCCCGGCAGATGGCGTTTCTTCCCGGATATGTTGTCCCGTAAGGTTAAGATTGTGCACCATCAGACTAGCCACACCTGACTCATCCGAACTGATGGAGACATAAGCGTTATTGCGAACCAACATTTCACTGCTTTCAAAGAAAACCACGATCAGCTTAGAAATAAAATCTAGATGCTCCAGATCCTGATTGGTAAAAGGACTGTCTGCCCGAGAAATATTGATGCTGCCCATCCAATCACCGTTATGCAACAGCGGGGCAGCCAACACATATTCCAGTCCGCTTTTGATTAGCAATCGGTGCATAGTGCTTTTTTCCCAAAGCGCCTGAATTTCTGGGCTTGAGTTACTTACTGCACAGCGATGCTTTTTCATATAGTCCGCTAGTGGCGTGTTGGCCATATAAGGATAGTCGTTAAGCTCTGAATAGACGCATCCGGGAAAATAATTCGCAATGGGCAGGAAAAGATTATCGTACAGATAGAAGGAATACGAGTCGGCCCGAATGTAGCTTGAGCACATTTTTAGCATTGATAGGGCAAGTTGAGAAATAATATCGGAGCCTTCATTGGTGCTTTTCAACAATAAACACATCCTTTTTTATTATATTATCGATATTTTTAGGTCCTATAGCCTATTATTTCACTTCCTTGCGATTAAAGTTTACGTGAAATTTAACAAATCTGGAACTACCCAGCCGAGTAGTTTTTTTCAGATTTGTCAAGTTGCCAGAAATCTCGAATAAAGAATTCATCATATTGCACAATTAGATCTGCTGACGAAAAAGATCTATTTTGATTTTTTTGTACACTTAACAAGAAAGTGTAAACGATCTTCTCTTCAGATGTTTACAACCCATTAAAATGGATCTTCATGAAAAGCTACTGATTGTTTTTCACCTTTATTTCTCTAGCAAAACAGCTCTTTTCCAAAAAAAGTGTTGGATTCAGCGATTCCTTTTGGCTTCGTTAACCCAACATTTTCATAGATAATCGTTTGCGTTGAAATGCGCTTGTTCATTTTTGCGCAATACAATAACATTCATCTATAATATAATTCCCTGAGATTTCAAATGAAATCTCAGGGAATTATATCATACCTCGGAGATCACCGGCAGGATCATCGGACTGCGGTGCATCGTCTTGAAGAGATACCCGGAAACATTGCTTTTCACCTTGCTCTTGATCGCGCTCCAGTCGGTGATCTTCGCTTTTTCGCAGTC
>Ga0256405_10010937_pt1 | contig 11760 bp, 18 predicted proteins | sample RumenRJG_02DNA_FD_189096 | JGI IMG/M metagenome (GOLD analysis project Ga0256405, IMG submission 189096) | Bovine rumen microbial communities from Lethbridge, Alberta, Canada - RJG_02 | ecosystem: Host-associated > Mammals > Digestive system > Stomach > Rumen | place: Canada: Alberta...
ATGCGGTACAACAGCAACGGGTGGCAGTTGCCGAGACACATTCCGTCATGGATAAATGAAGCTGTGAAGGATGAAGTGCTTGCATGGATGCCACTGCCAGAACTATACCAAGAGGAGGGTGAGAAAGATGGCAAAGATACATGATTTATTCATCATTGAACTGGCTGAAGTCATAAAAGGGTATGGCAATGATCCAGACGTTGAAGATCCGTTCAGGATGTCAGAGTTTTATCGTTTTTACGAACTGCCGAATATAGCGGTCAGCAGAGAAAACTTTGAGAAGATGCGTCCCGCACAGCCAGAACAGCGGTGGATTCCGTGCAGTGAGCGGTTGCCTGAAAACAATGATCCAGTGAATGTGACATGGGTGAATCACAATCCCGAAGTCTACTATGCAGACATCAAGGACAAACCATTTACAGCAACGGCCCATTATCATAATGGGCGTTGGTACTGGTTTTCAAGCGTAACACAAGACTATTTGAACGAGTATGATGTGTGGACACCTGACCTTGTAGACAAGGATGTGGAGATAACTGCATGGATGCCGATTCCAGAGCCGTATCGGGAGGACATAGGATGATTGCGGCGATCGAGGGAAACTGAGGACGAAAAAGCGCCTGCCCGGATCATGGGCAGTGCGCTGAACAAGAAAGGAGACAGGACTATGAACAGAGACGCGAAGACGGGAAGACCGGCATCTGAGAGACAACAGATTGTGACATGGTACAAACCGGAGGAGAAGCTGCCTCCGGATGGCATGTACCGGTATGTTACCTTTTCGGGTGAGACCAAAGACCACATCTACTACCACGCGATGGGCGTCGCGAAGTGCTTTCATGGGTGGATGGACGAACCACCGGTATGGGTTATTAAAGGACTGGATATACACGATTGCGTTAACTGCATCATTGAAGCTTGGGCCGATCTGGAGCCCTTCGACCGTTAAGAACACAGGGCAGGATAAAAACGGATATGATGCGGATTTTCCTGGAATAGCAAAGGCCATGGCGGAACAATGGGGATAATATGGGGGATATCTGGGAGTACTAAATATTCAGAAAATACACATAAAAACCAGAAAATTTGAAGCTTTGGAGGGGGTGCATGACAAATGGGAAGACGTGAGGATGATGCGAGGCTGGCAGGCATGATGTACGCCTACAAGCAGATCAAGGAGCACGGGCTTGATTATTTTAAAAAGGAGCTGCAGAACCGTGGAGCATATCACATCGCCGTAGCGATCAGCAATGCGGACCTGACCGCTGCCAGCAAGGCGATCCGCGAGCAGACCTACGACACAATGCTGGTCATGAGCCTGCTCACTCTGCATGATGAGTTTGACTTCGGCACCAAGCGGCTTGAGCGCTTTATGGGCCGGTTTGAGATCAAAACCAATGCGTTAGCGACCGGGAACCTCCAGTGGGAGGATTACACCGGGATCTTGAGAGATGAGTGCGGAATTAACATCCACATCAGATATAACGAGGAGGTAGCAAGCTGATGATCGTATGCAGGTTTATGAGTGCAGAAGAGTTTATCCGCTACGACAGGGGCGAGACAATCCGGTCTAACACGGACTGGTTTGCGATAGGAAATAACAGCACGTCAAAAGGCGTCTGCTTTTTCCCGGCGGACAAGATACCGCCGGAAGCACGTATGGAATACCTTACGGGAGTCGTGACTATGCAGATCTGCGCCGTATTTGCAACAAGCAAGAAAATGCACAGGAGCATAGGCCTGTACAGAGACCCGGTGCGGGACACACTGAGCTGGCCTGTAGCGACAATGGAAGTAAAGGAGCTCAATACACCAAGCTACAGTAAAAGAGACTTTCAGCTTCTGCGTCTGGGCATCTGCTGCTTAAACCACACAATCAAATGGTGCGAAGAGGAGGCTGCACATGAGCAGTGAGACGAGAGAGATAGTATTTTTTTTTATAATTTGCGGCGTAAAACCCACAGGCTTGCCTGTGGGATGAAAGCCGCTTTCTCTTTGACAAATATATAATATTACTATATAATATCAATATAGCAATATCAGAAAGGAGGAGACATTCATGTTTTTGACACAGACAAACGTAATTCGCGGACTCAGCAAAAAGCAGTATGCCTGCCTCCGCGAGATGTGCCAATACAGTAACAACCTGTACAACGTGGCTCTGTACAACATCCGCCAGTATTTTTTTAATGAGAAGAAGTTCCTGAACTACGAGAGTAACTATCATTACTGCAAAATGAATGAGAATTACGGCCTTCTTCAGGCTGGCATCGCACAGCAGACATTAAAGATTGCAGACCGCAGTTTTAAGTCTTTCTTTAACCTCATCAAGAAATGCAAAGCCGGAGACTACCGTTACCACGACGTAAAGATTCCCCACTATCGTAAAAAGGGCGGTTGTTTTAATCTGATTTTGTCAACCAATGCGATCCATGTCAAAAACGGAATGATCTTCATACCTATGAGCCACGAGTTTGCAAAAACTCATGATATTAAGAGTATCCAGATCCCATTCCCGGAACGTCTGGCTGACAGGAAAATCAAGGAAGTCCGCGTCCTTCCGAATTACGATGGCACTTATTTCAAGATCCAGTATTGCTATGAAGCAGCCACCAAAGAGCCGGTATCCAACAATGGCATCATGGGAATCGACATCGGCGTAGACAATTTGGCTTCCTGTATAACCGATAACGGGACCTCGTTCCTTATGGACGGGCGTAAACTCAAATCAATCAACCGCTACTGGAACAAGCAGAAAGCTTACTATCAGTCGATTTCCGACCATCAGAACCAGAAGTGGACGCATCGTTTGGATGCACTTACCAGAAAGCGGAATAACCGTACAAAGGACATTATGCGTAAGTCCGCCAGGTATATTGTTAATCACTGCATCGATAACGGCATTGGTACGATCGTCGTCGGCTATAGTCCGGACTTCAAGCGTGGTTCAGACCTTGGCAGGCGTAACAATCAGAACTTTGTGCAGATCAGTTTTGGCGATTTTCGCCAGATACTGGCATCACTCTGCGAACAGGAGGGCATCCTCTACGTGGAGCAGGAAGAATCCTATACGTCAAAATCCAGTTTTCTGGACAATGATCCGATTCCGAAGTTTGATGTAGAACATCCGTACATTGAAAAGTTCAGTGGAAAGCGGGTCCGCCGTGGTCTGTACCGTTCCGCAGATGGGACCTGCGTCAATGCAGACATCAACGGTGCAGCAAATATCATCCGTAAAAGTAGCCAGAACTTCCGTATGGAAGGACTGCGTAGTGGGCTTTTGGCTAGTCCACAGAGAATAAGGGTGTCGTAAGACATCAGACTTCTCTGGAATCCCACGGGCTTGCCCGTGGGTATGTCAAAACGGACAGAAGTACGACGACATGGACGCCTTGCGGGAGCAGGCGAAAAGCGACATGTGCGACCATTTCTGCCGCTACGGATCTGAAGTGTGCGCCATGACAACGGATGAAGAGTACGACAGCATGCTTGACTCGGTCTGTGCGAAATGCCCGCTTGCTGTGCTGTAAAAAAGGGGGAGACGAAATGACGGAAGAGAACGCACGAAAGAATAAATACCTGCTCCAGTACTGCGACTGTAAGAACGAGGTCAAGGAGCTGGAAGACAGACTCGAGGCCCTGGTGACATCTTACATGTCACCGGGGGCCAAGCCTCAGGACGGGATGCCACATGCCCACGGAGCGGCGCACGATCTCTCCGAGATGGCGGTCAAGATCGAGGAGATCCGCGAAAAGCTGATCGGTGCCGAGCAAAAAAGCCTCTGCGTGATGAGTGACATCATCGACCGGATCAATGAGCTCCCCGACCCCGACGACCGGCGAATCCTGATGCTCCGCTATGTAGACGGCAAGACATGGGAGCAGGTTGGAGAGGCAATGCATATCACGGACCGGTGGGCCAAGGTTTGCAATGGCCGGGCGCTGAAAAAAATCAGCATTCCCGAAAAGAGTTCATTTTAATTCCCTGTCAGTATATGCTAATATATAGACTGATATATGATAGACCGTCCGGAGATGGCTTACCCCGTCCGTCTTCTGATGGTACCGCCATGGCTGGCGGGGTACAAATACAGCGGCGGATGGAAACATCCGCCTTAAATTTGACAGCTTTCGGACGACGCGCACGGAGCCTGCGCCGCTGCTTTTTGGGCATAGTGAGCGGCGGCGTTAACAAACGCAAACCTCTTGGTTTCCTCCTTTCGCCCCGGTGCCAATCGGGTATCGGGCAAGGCTCCGGCGGGATCGCCATGATATATATAAGCAGCGTCAGCAGACAGGACTCCTGCCTGCTGATTTTTTACGCGCGGAAAGGAGGCTTGAGGCGTGTGAAAAAGCTACTATCCCCGAGGCAGAGAGCCTTTTGCGATGAGTATCTGATCGATCTCAACGCCACACAGGCAGCCATCCGGGCAGGGTATTCCAAGCGGAGCGCCGGCAAGATCGGCGCGGAAAATCTCGCAAGGCCCCATGTACAGGAGTACCTCAGGGAGCGCATGGCGCAAAAAGAGAGCGAACTGATCGCCACACAGGACGAGGTGCTGAAGTTCCTCACCGCCGTGATGCGGGGCAAGGTCGACGAGACGATGCTCACCAATAAGGGCGAGCCGATCGAGATCCCATCCGACACGAGCGACCGGATCCGGGCGGCAGAGCTGATCGGCAAGCGGTACGGTACATGGACAGATAAGGTCGATGTCGATGCCGACACGCAGCTCACGGTCCATGTGGACTACGGAGACGGAGGCGGTGCCGGGTGACGATCACGCTGAAGGCAAATCCCATCTTTCGGGAGCCGGACCGCTCACATAAGCGCTACATCGTGATGCGCGGGTCAGCCGGATCAGGCAAGAGCGTAGACACGGCGCAGCATTATATCCTGCGGCTCATGCAGGATAAGGGACGCAATCTCTTATGCGTGCGCAAAGTCGACGTATCCAATCGCGACAGCACCTTCGCGGAGCTTCAGGGCGCTATTTTCCGACTTTTTGGCGACCAGTACGGCAGATACTGGCACATTAACTCAGCACAGATGGTCATGACTTGCCACAACGGCAATCAGATCATCTTTCGGGGGTGTAAAGACGATAAACAGCGCGAAAAGCTCAAGTCGATCACCTTTAAGCGTGGCAAGCTCACGGACGTGTGGATCGAGGAGGCCACGGAGCTTACGCAGGCAGACTTTGAGATCATTGACGACCGTCTGCGTGGCCAGCTCCCCGCGGGGCAGTTTTACCAGATCCGCATGACGTTTAACCCCGTATCTGCGCAGCACTGGATCAAAAAAGTGTTTTTTGACCGCTCAGACCCCGATGTGCTCACGCATAAAAGCACATACAAAGACAACCGATTTATCGACGCTGCCTACTACAAGCGCATGGAGCGACGCAAAGAGGTAGACCCCGAAGGGTACAGGGTCTATGGAGAGGGAGATTGGGGCGAAACACAGGGCCTCATCCTCCACAACTGGGAGATCGCGGACGTGCCGCTCGACCTTGAGTGGTACGACGACGTGGCAATCGGGATGGACTTTGGATACAACCACGCCAATGCCATCTATCCGATCGGCATCAAGGACGGCAATCTCTACGTCATGCCCGGCCTCTACGGCTACGAGAAGGACACGGCTGAGTGGATCCGCGAGGCCGACAAAAAGCATCTGCCAAAGCATCTTGTGATGTGGTGCGACTCGGCCGAGCCTGACCGCATCAAGATGTGGCGGAGAGCCGGATACAGGGCACGGGGCGTCGAAAAGGAGCCCGGCAGCGTACATGCTCAGATCGATTGGCTCAAGGGCATACCGGACGGGGAGCGCCCAGTCAATCGCAAAATCTATGTCCACTCGTCCAATGTAAATTTTGTCAAAGAGATCGAGCAGTGGAAGTGGAAGCACGACGACCAGCGCAACATCTATCTGGATGAGCCGGTCGCTTTTTTTGACGACGCGATGGCTGCACTCCGGTATGCCATCGAGGGATGGCGCAAGCCGCACGGCAAAGCCAAAATCAAGACGTTTAAGGGAGGCATCTGATGCACCAGCAGAATAGCAACACGCAGCACCCGTACAGGATGCCGCACAAACTGACCTGCGATCCGGCAGAGATCGAGGGCGGCGTGTCCATGGACCTTGTGGATAAGTACATCGACAAGCACGAGCATTTTGTCAGACGGTACCGCTATCTCACAGACATGTTCCTGGGTTTTCACGACATCTACAACGGACCCGAAAAAGAGGAGTGGAAGCCGGATAACCGGATCGCAGTCAATTTCCCGAAGTATCTTGTGACGACTTTCGGGGGATATGCTTACGGCCTCCCACCAAAGATCACACATCCCGACGACAAGATCAATGAGGAGCTGCAGATCTTTTTAGCCCGCAACTCTTTTGCGGACACGTTTTCCGAGCTGACCAAGTACAGCTCGATTGAGGGCCACGCATGGGCTTATCTGTACCAGGACGAGGACGCAGAGACGAGGCTCACCTTTTTCAAGCCGGACAATCTGTTTTGCGTCTATGACGATAGCATCGTCAACCGGGCGCTCTTTTATGTACGCTACGGATACAGGGATCCCGACTCAGGCCATCCCGGCGAGAGATACGGCGAGGTCGTGACTCCGGATGAGATCCGCAGATTTTCGGGCGACAGCTTTGTCGGGGACCCACAGATCAATCCCTACGGGATGCTTAATGTGGTCGAATGCCGCATGAATGACGAGCGGACAAGCCTTTTCGAGGACATATGCGGCATGACGGAGCTCTACGACCGGACGCTCTCAGAAAAGGGCAACGACGTGGACGCTTTTGCCGAAGCGTATCTCGCGATCATCGGCACGGAAGTTGACGACGAGGGCGTGCGCCGGATCAGGGACGACCGGATCATCAACATCTACGGCACGGATGATGCAGACGAGGTGAAAAACTCGGTCGTCGAATTTTTGCAAAAGCCGACCGCCGACAGCACGCAGGAAAACCTGCTCGACCGGCTCGAGAAGATGATCTTCCAGATCTCGATGGTGGCCAACATCAGCGATGAGAGCTTTGGCAATGCGACGTCTGGCGTGGCTCTCGGGTATAAGCTCTGGGCGACGTCCAACCTTGGCGCGACGTTCGACAATAAAAACCGCAAGACAATTCAGAAAATCTTCAAAATCTGGTGCTCACTTGCGAAAAATTGTCCGAAACCGGACGCATGGAAAGACATCGACATCAAGTTTTACCGCAATACGCCGAAAAACATATCAGCGGAAGTGGCCAATGCCAGGGGCATCTCCGGCGTCGTCTCTCAGCACACGCAGCTCTCTCTCCTCTCCTTCGTGGACGATCCGGATGAGGAGATCGAGCGGATGCAAAAGGAGGACGAGGACAAGGCCAAGAATCTTGACATTTACGGCGACCTCAAGGCCGCTGCCGGACTTGCCGGAAACGGAGAGCAGGACGATCAGGGCAAAGACGATCAGCAGGACGTGACGGATGAGAAGCAGGAGCAGTGATTACTGGGCAAAGCGCGAGAAAACCCATGCGGAGGCCGTAAAAAAGCGGGAGAGCAAGTATAGCTCTCAGATATCAGATATCTACCTCAGGACATACAACAGATGTCAGGCGCAGATTGCCGACTGGTACAGCAAATATGCCAGGGACGAGGGGATCAGCATGGCAGAGGCCCGCAAGCGGGTTGCGCAGGCAGACATTAAGGCACTCTCCGCCAAGGCCGCAAAGTACGTCAAGGATAAGGACTTCTCCCCGCGAGCCAATGAGGAGATGAGGCTCTACAACCTCACGATGATGATTAACCGGCTCGAATATCTGAAGTCGGACATTGGCATCGAGCTTACCAAAAGCTACAGCGAGATCGAGAGCTTTCTGGGCGACACGCTGACCGATGAGGCCCGGCGTGAGTACATCCGGCAGGCCGGCATCCTCGGCATGACGGTAGAGGATAAAAATCTCCCAAAGTACGCTAAGAATGTAGCTTATGGGAGCTTCCAGAATGCGACATTTTCGGACCGTATCTGGGCGCACCAGGAAGCCCTGCACGCGGAGCTGAGCCGCAAGCTCTCTGCTGCCATCATCCAGGGCAAAGGCGCACGCGATCTGGCGAGAGATCTCAAAAAGACGTTCGGAGTCTCGCAGGCCAACGCGGAGCGGCTCATGATCACCGAGATTGCGCGGGTCCAGACCGATGTGGCCAGGGACAGCATGGAGCGCAATGGCAACGAATACTACGTCTATCTTGCCACCGGCCCGCATCCGTGCGACGTCTGCAAGGCACTCGACGGCAAGCGCTTTAAGGTCGAGGACATGGAGCCGGGAGTCAATGCGCCACCGATGCATCCGTACTGCCACTGCTCCACAGGGCCGGCGCCAGACTGAAAAAGAGATGTATATAAACTGATATACATACATAAATGAGGAGAACAAATGAATTTTAAGGAAGCATTTAAATTGATGAAACAAGGAGCAAAAGTAAAGCTGCCATCGTGGGGTGGTTACTGGTACTGGGATGTAGAGAAAGAAACAATTATGATTCGGTGCAGACCACAGGATGGCGATCAGGGCGAATTACTTGATATTCGTGAGACACAGAGAGTGGAGTACACTATGATGAATCTGCTGTCGGATGAATGGATTGTGGCAGATGAAAAGAATTGCCCAGTACTTGGTGGAGAGACAACTTTTTCTTTTGGAGACGCAATCAAGTATATAAAGCGCGGACTCAAAGTTAAACGCAAAGGTTGGAATGGCAAGAATCAGTACATTGAATTAGCAACCAGTTACATCGGATATATGAATCCGGATGGAGATATTGTGAATCCAGAGCATGAAGCTATTGGAAATAGAGCGATTGCATTTGTTGGAACGTCTGGTGTTCAAATCGGATGGCTTGCTTCGCAGGCTGATATGCTTGCAGAAGATTGGGTGTTTGTGGAATAAATGAAATATAAATCAAGATGACGCAGGTAACGGTGGTAAAAAACTCGATCATGGTCCTTGGCCACTCCGGATCAGGAGAGCCGGGACATGACCTTGCGTGCTGCGCCGTATCGACGCTCACGCAGACGCTCGCTGCCGTATCGGATGAGATACTGAACGGCGAGATCGACTATACATTGAGGCCGGGATATGCGTATTTCCGGTGGGACGGGCAGCTGTCAGAGACCGCACAGGCTCTGGTGACTGCCTTTTTGATTGGCATTTCCGGGGTAGCGGCCGCCTACCCCGACTATGTGTGTCAGGCCGTGGAGACATAATAAACTACGGGACTTTGCCCAGGCGTGGATGGCGTAAAAAGCTACGGAAACAGGCAGGCATGAGACCTTAAACCTTATGGAGGATTAGCAATGAGAAACAGAGAGCTTTATAGATTCGGAATCGCACCTTTTAATCTCCGCCTTTTCGAGGGCGAGGACGGCACGGCAGACGCCGCAGGAGCCACGGAGACGGCTCCGGCAGAAGAGACAGATAAGCAGACAGACGCAGACGGTGACAAGCCGGACAGCGGCGCTCAGAAGGCGCAGGAGAAGAGATACTCCGATGCAGAGGTAGACGCCATCGTCCGCAAAAAACTTGCGAAGGCCAAGGCCGAGCAGGAAGAAGCCGTAAAGAGTGCCCGCGCAGAGGCCGAGAAGCTCGCCAAGATGAACAGCGAGCAGAAGCGCCAGTACGAGGCTGAGAAGAAGGACCAGCAGATCAAGGAATACGAGGCTGAAATCAAGGCCCTGAAGCACGATCAGCTCCGTGCCGAGCTGTCCAAGCAGGCCGCACGCATCATGAAGGATGATCACGATATCGTGGCCACACAGGACATGCTTGACTTTGTGGTCGGCGAGGACGCAGAGGACACGAAGGACCGGATCACAAAGCTCGTCACCATTATCCAGGATGACCGCAAGGCGCAGGACGAGCGCCGGGCAAGAGGCACAACCCCGAAGAGCTTTGGCTCGGGCAAGGGCGAGTCAGATCCTTTTGCCGCGATCATGCGCAAGTACAAAAAGTGAGGCACACACCATGAGAAAGACCTTTAATTTCCAGCTTTTCACAGAGACGGGCAACTCAAACAACAACGTCAGGACATATCAGCAGCAGTTCGCAGGCCTGCTCTCCGCAGTCTACGGCTACGAGTCCTATTTTAACGACTTTCTGCCGCTTCAGACGCTGGATGGCGTTAAGAACTCCGCAATCGCCTTTACAGTCAAAAACTGCAATACGGCGGTCACGATGGGCGCTTATGACAAAGGCGCAAACGTCGCGTTTGGCACGGGCACAGGCTCCACATCCCGCTTCGGGCAGAGAGTCGAGATCAAGTACACCGATGTCGACGTCCCGTATAACTGGGAGTGGGCATACCACGAGGGCATCGACCGCCACACGGTCAACGCGGAGTTTGACCAGGTCGTTGCTGAGCGCCTTGACGATGAGGCACAGGCCAAGGTCGCGCTTTTTAACGCCAAGCAGTCCGCGTACATCTCCAAAAACGCAGGCAAGACGATCGCGGCCACAGCGGCATCGCTCGACTCCCTGACAGATAAGGAGCTTATCGCGATCTTCGACCAGCTCTCCACGTACTTCACCAATATCAAAGTCAAGAAGAATCTGCGTAAGATCGCAAAGGTGCATCCGGTGATCTTCAACGCGATCATCAACTCCGGCCTTGCCACTACAAGCAAGGGCTCTGCGGTAAACATCGATGCAAACTCCATCCTCCGCTTCAAGGGCTTCGAGATCCAGGAGCTCCCGGAGGATGCTTTTCAGACTGGCGAGTACATCTACGCCTCTGTTGCGGGCGTCGGAGTCGCGTACACAGGCATCGTGACAGCGCGTGCGATCGAGTCCGAGGACTTCGACGGCACAGCCCTCCAGGGCGCTGGCAAGGCAGGCGAGTACATCACAAAGGACAATCTCAAGGCAGTCGCCAAGGTCACGCTGACCAAGGGCGCCTGACACGTAACCGGGGGCGGTATCGTTCCGCCCCGAACGCAGAAAAGGAGGATGACCATGTACAGAGCAGCGGAGAGGTTTGCGGATCACAGTGACGAGGAGCCAAAAGACGATTGCTACGCGATCCAGTATCACGTCTACAATCCGGGCGATGTCTTCCCACGGGCAGGCATGACGGCAGACGCGGAACGGATCACAGGGCTCCTCTACCATGGGTATATTGAGGAGATACCAGACGGCAAGGCAAAATCGGCTCCTGAGGCCACACAGAGCGCCACAGCGGCATCCCCGAAACACGCACCGACGCGCAAGCGGGCGAGGAAGGCGGCAGAATGAGCACGTATACGGTAATCAAGGCGTTTGACGATCTACAGGACGCGATCCCCGTCAGCGGCGGCAGCTTTTACCATCACTACGAGATCGGGGACGCATATCCGCGTGACGGACTTGAGCCGGATGCAGACCGGATTGCGGAGCTTGCCGGGCCGGACAATGCGCAGGGCACGCCGCTGATTATGTCGGACGCGGTAGCGGAGGCAACACAGGCTCTCGAGGCTGCCAAAAAGGAGGCTGACGGCCATGTATGACGATATCCTGACGCTCCTCGGGCTTGACAAGGACACGATACCGGAGACCGTGAGCACACAGATCTTAACGATCATATCCATCGTGTCGGGCCGCCTTGAAGGCAAGCTCTCCCTCAGGCTCGGCGATGAGATCAAAGAGGTGCCGGAAGAGCTCACCGGCATCGTCGAGGAGATCTGCGTCAACCGGTACAACCGCATCGGCTCCGAGGGCATGGGATC
>Ga0256405_10010938_pt1 | contig 11759 bp, 13 predicted proteins | sample RumenRJG_02DNA_FD_189096 | JGI IMG/M metagenome (GOLD analysis project Ga0256405, IMG submission 189096) | Bovine rumen microbial communities from Lethbridge, Alberta, Canada - RJG_02 | ecosystem: Host-associated > Mammals > Digestive system > Stomach > Rumen | place: Canada: Alberta...
CACTATATTTCTGAATGAAGCTGCCCTTGCCGAACACGCCGGCCGTCGCAGCAATCTGTGGTGCAGCCATAAAGCACTCCTTATCTCCAAATACTCAGTGAGCCATACGCAAAAGCGCACTTCACCGCCATTCCGTATCCACTCTGACAGCAAAGGCCTACCGCTCCGACGCAAGCATCTCAGATGGAATTACATCTTGCGCTCCCGCGGCCGATCTTTGTCTCAAGCCCTGCGACGCCGATGTTTCAGGCGATAAACGTAGGCGAGCACCTCCGCCACCGACTGATAGAGTTCGCGCGGCACGCTGTCCCCCACCTCGGTCGAGGCGTAAAGCGCCCGTGCGAGCGGCCGGTTCTCGACAAGCGGCACATCATTTTCCCTGCCGACGCTCTTGATTTTCTGCGCGACAAAATCCGCGCCTTTCGCAACGACAACAGGCGCCGTCATCCCCTTCTCATACTTGAGCGCCACCGCGAAATGCGTCGGGTTCGTTACGATGACATCCGCCTTCGGCACCTCCTGCATCATGCGACTCATCGCCATCTGGCGCTGCTTCTGGCGGATCTTCCCCTTGATCTGCGGATCGCCCTCTGTCTGCTTGAACTCATCCTTGACCTCTTGCTTCGTCATCTTGAGATCCTGCGTCGTCTGCCATTTCTGATAGCCGAAGTCGAGCACCGCCAGGACGAAAATCACGCCGATGACCTGGAACGCGAGCGTGAAAATAATCTCTGACATTTTCGCAAGCGACGTACCGAGATCGTAGAAGATGAATTGGGGCATCGTGAAAATCTCATCTTTAAGATAATTATAGATGAAAAAACCGATTACGACAATCTTCAGCACAGATTTCACAAGCTCCACGAGCGAGCGTTTCGAGAACATGCGCCCGACGCCATTGATGGGATTGAGGTTATCGAATTTCGGCTGAATCTTCTCGGCGCTCACATTGAGCCCTACCTGGAAGAAATTCACCGCAAGACCTACCACCATGACCGCAAGCATGATGGGCATTGCCGTCTTCACAAAGATGACGCCCATGCCGATGAACAGCTGGATGACGTTCTCGACATCGACATTCTGGTTCAGATGGCCGAAGATATAGATCGTGTACCCCGCGATGTTCGCATAGATCTGCTCCCAGAGCGCCTTGATGACGAAGAAGCCGATGAGCAGCACGAATGCCGTGCTGAGTTCCTGGCTCTTGCCGACCTGGCCTTTCTTGGCGGCGTCCTGGCGCTTCTTCGCTGTCGGCTCCTCGGTCTTGTCGCCATCGGCAAAGCGCTGCAGGGAAAAGCGGAAGCGCGCCCGAACGCGCGCGAACCGCTCCTCCCTACTGCAAAGCCTGCAGGGCAATGGATATCTTTCCATACATTTCATTGAACAACACATCCAGGAACATCACATAGAATGGCAGCAGCATCGAGAGTACGCCGACGCCGACCATGAGCTGGAGCGGAATGCCGACGACGAAGATATTCATCTGCGGCATCGTGCGCGCGAGGATACCGAGCGCGACATTCACGAGCAGGATGGCGAACGTGACAGGCATGGCGATCTTCATGCCCGTCACGAAGATGCCATTTGTGAAATCCACGAGGAGCATCGTGAGCGACAAGTTCGGCTGCATGGCCGCCAGCGGCACCATGCGGAAGCTCTCAGCGAGCGCCGTGATGATGACGTGATGGCCATTCGTCACGAGAAACACGATGATGCCGAGATTATAAAGAAGACTTCCGATGAGCGGAATCTGCTGACCGGAAGTCGGATCCATGACATTGACAACGGCAAACCCCACCTGCATGTCCATCACCTTGCCCGCCATGTGAATCGCCGAGAAACAGACATAGGCGACGAAGCCGATCAGCCAGCCGATGAAAAGCTCCGCGAGCACCGATCCTGCGAATGCCCAGATAGACGGCGGCGCAGCCACCGTACCAAGCCCGTCCACGACGGGGAACAGCACGAGCGTGAATGCAAAGGCCGCTGCCGCGCGTATCGTCACAGGGATGTTCAGGCTGCCGAAGAATGGTGCGATCATAAAAATGCCGCTGCACCGCGTGAGCATGAGCAGGAAAACCGCCGCATGATCCTGGGCAAGCGTAAAGAAATCCATGCCTCACACCTCATCCGATATAACTTGGCAGATTCACGAGCATGTTCGTCACATACTCCACCATGATGCTGAGCATCCACGGTCCGAAAATCAGCACCGCCACGAAAACGGCGATGATTTTCGGGATGAACGCGAGCGTCTGCTCCTGGATGGACGTCGTCGCCTGGAAGACACTGACAGCAAGACCGACGATGAGGCCGAGACCGAGCATCGGTGCCGAGACGAGGAGCACCACCATGAGCGCCTCCTGTCCGAGCTGTATCACGAGATCCCCCGACATGCGACTTCCTCCCGAACCATGAATCTACTTAAAGCTTACGATGAGTGACTTGATGAGCAGATGCCAGCCGTCCACCATGACAAAAAGCAGGATCTTGAATGGCAGCGATATCATCGTCGGCGGCAGCATCATCATACCCATGGACATAAGCGTGCTCGCGACGATCATATCGATGACGATGAACGGGATGTAAATCATGAACCCGATCTGGAACGCCGTCTTGAGCTCACTAATGATGAACGCCGGAATGAGTGTGAGCGTCGACACGTCCTCCTGCGACTCCGGACGCTCCGCGTCAGAAAGATTGACGAAGAGTGCGAGATCCGCCTCCCTCGTCTGCTTGAACATGAACTCCCGCATTGGCGCAGCGACGTTCTCCACCGCTTGCTCCTGCGTGATCTGCCCCGCGAGATAGGGCTGGAGGCCCTGCTCATTCGCTTGCCCCCAGTACGGTGCCATGATATAGAACGTCAGGAAGAGGGACAGCGCGATGACCACCTGGTTCGGCGGCACATTTTGCGTGGAAAGGGCGTTGCGCAGAAACCCGATGACGACGACGATGCGAACGAAGGAAGTCGTCATGATGAGGATGCTCGGCGCGAGTGTGAGGATGGTCAGAAGCGCCATGATCTGGAGCGTCACCGAGACATCCTGAGGGCCATTGGCCTGCCCGATGCCGATGTTGACGCTCGGGATAGCGGGAGCCGCAAGCGCCGTCTGCGGCAGAAACGCCAGGAAGCCCCCTGCGAGCAACCCGCAAAGGACGAGGACATATCTCCGACCGTTCAAAAATGACAACTCCCTCTCCACTGCACCATCACGATAAAACACCTGTGGGCTCACTTTCGAAAGCGCGCCACGAAATCCGAGAGCGCGCCGAGCTGCGAGGAAAAGAGCGTACCATCAAACTTTTCCGGCAGTACGGCACTCACCCGCTCCAGCGCCTCGATCTCCTCATGATCCGTGATCTCCGCCAGGAGCGATACATTTTGCTCAGTCACGCCGAGCAGGAATGTCCTTCCCGCGAGCTCGACGACGCAGGCCGAGCTCTTCGGCCCCAGCGGCAGCTGGACGAGGACGCGCCCACCACTCTTCGTCAGCGAGCGTCCAAATCGACCGCCCAGGAACTTCGCCACGAAATACGCCATAGCGAGCACGAAAGCGAAGATGACGAGGAGGCTCAAAAGATACGCTAGCGTCGACCACCAGGAGACAGCCGTCGGCTTCGGGTCGGCATTCTCATATCCCGCAAGATAGCCGGAAGACGCGGTGCCGTCCGCTGCCAACCCCACAGTGGGCAGAACAAAGAAGCAGATGGCAGCAAGCACCGCCATCCACATCCAATTTTCCTTATTCATCAGCCAACTGCTTTGCGTACGGCCTCGAGCACACGATCGGCCTGGAACGGCTTCACGATGAAGTCACGCGCGCCCGCCTGGATGGCCTCGATGACCATGGCCTGCTGACCCATAGCGCTGCACATGACGATCTTCGCATTCGGGTCTACCTTCTTGATTTCCTTGACAGCGCTGATACCATCCATCTCCGGCATCGTGATATCCATCGTGACGAGATCCGGCTTGAGTTCCTGATACTTCTCCAGTGCCTTCATACCATTCTCCGCCTCGCCGACAACCTCATAGCCGTTCTTCGTGAGGATGTCCTTTACCATCATTCTCATAAAAGCTGCATCATCAACAACCAATACGCGTACTGCCATGTTTCATCTCTCCTCGTCAATAGAAAAATATCACGATTGTCTATTCTCTCTGTACTTCACCAAGAAGCTCCCGCGGGCAGAGCCGCCGACAGCTCCTCATACAAGGGCGGACGCACAGCGGCCGCAGACGGACACCTGCACGCACGCCCCATGTATAGCTTCATTATAGCGAAAACTACCATTCTTGCCAATAGCGCGCCTCACCGTAACTTTGCTGCCCGTTCTGCGGGACTTGCAATATCCGTGATGCGCACGCCGAAATTCTCGTCGATGACGACGACCTCGCCTTTCGCGAGATACTTGCCGTTGACCATGATGTCCACCGGCTCGCCAGCAAGGCGGTCCAGCTCGACAATGGAACCGTTTGTGAGCTCCAGAACCTCCTTGATGGACTTGCTCGTGCGACCGAGCTCCACCGTCACCTGTAACGGCACGTCGAGGATCAGCCCGATGTTTGCGTCGTTGACTGGCACAGGCCCGCTCGCAAGCGGCGTGAACTGCACCGGCTGGACAGGAACGCTGGCCGCTGGCTGCGCCATCTGCGGCGGCGCGTAGTTCTGCGGCGGCACTGCATACTGAGGCGCTGCATACTGGGGTGCTGCCGCTGGCTGTGGCGCAGGCGCAGCCGGTGTGGGCGCGGGCGCCGGTGTGGGCGCGGGAGCCGGTGTGGGCGTAGGCGCCGGTGTGGGCGCGGAAGCCGGTGCCGACTGCGGCGCCGCCGCTTCCTCAGCCGCGCTGCCGCCCATCAACGACTCCACCATCTCCTTTGCCACATGGACCGGCAGGATCTGCATGATCTCGCTGTCGATGAGCCCATCGACCTCCATGCGGAAGGAAACACGCACGACAGGCTCATCCTGCCCGACGATCTCTGTCACTTTTTCCTCTTTACCGAGATCGATCAGGTTGACCTTCGGTGGAGAAATATCGATTTTCTTATTGAACATCGTGGAGAGCGAGGTCGCCACGGTGCCCATCATCTGGTTCATGGCCTCACCGACAGCGCTCATCGCAATCTCGCCGATGTTCGTGTCTGGATTCGTGCCGTCGCCGCCCATCATGAGGTCGGCGATGATGGCGGCGTCATGCGCCTGGATAGCCAGCACATTATTGCCATCGATGCCCGTCGTATAGCCGACCTCGACAATGAGGTACGGCAGCGGATAATGCTCCTTGATGATGCTCATCGTCGCCACAGCGACAGACGGCGTCGTGATGTTGACCTTATGTCCCAGAAGAACAGACAGCGTCGTCGCGGCACTTCCCATCGAGATATTGCCGATTTCTCCGAGCGCGTCCTTCTCTGTATCCGTCAAAACACCTGCGAACTGAGATGAATCATCTTCCGAGGTATCTCCCGCCGGCGCCTCCTCGGCTGCAGCCGCTGGAGCGGCCTCAGAAGCCGCGGCGTCGTCCGCCGACTTATCGTCTCCGTCCGCTCCCGCAAGCCCGCCATTCAAGAGGGCGTCTATCTCCTCTTGCGAGATCATATCATCACTCATCCGTATCTTCATCTCCTTCGTTTATGATTCTCGTAATCTGCACGGCCATGTTCTTGCCCGCCGTACCAGGGCGGCACTTGAACTTCGGCCGTTTGCCGACGAGTACCGGCAACTCATCCTTCACCTTGGTATCGAGCTGCAGCACATCGCCGAACCCCAGTGTGAGAAACTCTTGTATGGAAATATCGAGGCGCCCGAGCTCCACGATCATGGGAACGCGTGTGCGCTCGATCTTCTTCTGCAGCATCTCCACCTGCTCCGGATTCGCATCCTCCTTGGAAACAGAGGACGCCACCCAGAACGTCGTCGTGAGCTTCGACATGATGGGCTCGAGGACGAGATACGGTATGCAGATATTCATCATGCCCTCGACATCGCCGATCTTCATCTGTATGGTGACGATGACGACCATGTCGCTTGGCGGCACAATCTGCGTGAACTGCGGGTTGGACTCCGTCGCCTCCAGCTTGGGGTGGAACGCGCAGACATTCTTCCACGAATCGCGGAAATGCTCCATCGCCGTATCGACGAAACGCTTCATAACCGTCTCTTCGATATCCGTGAGCACTCGCGGCTTGATGCTCGCCTTGCCTTCCCCGCCGAACACGCGGTCGATGAAGGCGAACGCAATCTCCGTATTGACCTCCATGATGATGTTGCCCTTGAGGGGCGGCACGGCAAGGATACTGATAACGCTGGGGTTCGCAAGCGATTGGACGAACTCCTGGTATGTGAGCTGCTCAACGGACGCCACCTCGACATTCACGATGGTACGCAAGTGCGTCGAAAGATACGTATTGAGCAGCCGAGCGAAACTCTCATGCAGCATGTAAAGCGTGCGGATCTGATCCTTGGAGAACTTGTCAGGTCGTTTGAAATCGTAAACCTTGACCTTTTTCTGCTCTTCATCTGCCTTGACTTCCTCTGCGGAAACCGTACCGTCAGAAAGCGCAGACAGCAGTTTATCTATCTCGGACTGAGATAAGACTTCATCTGCCAATCTTCGTCCCCCTTTCTGCTCTTCTGCGGTTTTTCATTACTGGAGCAGGAAGCTCGTGATATACACGTCATAGACCGATCCCTGTCCGAGCTTGTCATTGAGTTCATCCTTGATCTTCTTCTTCAACTCGTCCTGCTTCGTCGCGTCAAACTCGTCGAGCTTCGAGCTTCTGAGAATCTGCATCGTCGTATCAAGGATCTTCGTCTCTGCCATCGGCTGAAGCTTGCCATCATCGGTGAGGTTGTCCTTCTTGCCGGGGTTCATCTCCAGCACGATGCCAGCCTTGAGGTACTTACCTGCCTTGACACCGCCGACATTGACCATGATGCCTTCCTTCGCATCACCAAGCTTCACGAATTTCCCGGGGTTATGATGCTCGCTGATACCTGCCTCACTGGCCGAGTCTGCCATCATCTTCGTCGTGACAAAGAACGAAATGCCCGCCGCCAGCACGAGGCCGACGAGTACCAGCACCACGACAAGGATAATGGGTGACTTTTTCTTTTTCTCCTCCGATGCAGGCGCCGGATCCGCTGCCGACTCCTTTTTTTCCTCAGCCATCTATCCATCCCTCCATTACTCTATTCCCTATGGCTCTCCTGGAAACATTCCTCCGAAACGATTTCCCAGCGGACGCAGCTCCCTAGAACTGATGGAGTGCCCGGCGGTATTTCATCACGCGGCGCACGATTTCATCCATCGGCTCGTCAACGATAAGCTTCTTTCCATTCGTGAGCGTCACCACCGTATCCGGTGTTTCCTCAATCGTCTCGATGATCTCCGCGTTCAGGACGAACTCCCCTTTCTTATTCGTCTTGGAGTTGAACTTCGTCAGCTTGATCATACCTTCATCTCCCCCAATTCACCATACTAATTTTCATAATTCGTCACGCGGGAGCATTTTCCCTTTTTTCAGGAAAGAAAAATCCACAAAATTTATCTTTGCAACTACCTATGAAACTCTTTCAAGAATACCGCACCCCTCGCTGTTCGTCAAGCGCTTCGGGACGATAAACCTAGAAAGAATGGGCAGGACGTATGGATTCCGCGCACATAAAAACCTCCCTCGGAGGAGGGAGGTCCCAAACTAGAATCAGCGTTTCATATTGATGAGCGTCTCGAGCATCTCATCGCCCACCGTGATGATCTTGGAATTGGACTGGAAGCCGCGCTGCGTGATAATCATATCGGAAAACTCGTTCGCGATGTCGACATTGGACATCTCAAGCGCGGACGGCGTGATCGTGACGCCGAGATCTGAGGCCGTCTTGACATTCGCCGTACCGGAGTTGTTCGACTCCTGATAGAGGCTGTTGCCCGTCTTCGTGAGACCGGAGGCATTCGTGAACTGCGCGACCGCGACCTGCGCTTCTGTCTGCTTGACGCCGTTCGTGTAGGCGCCCGTGATGATGCCCGAGCTGTCGACCGAGACACTCGAGAGCGTGCCGGCGGCGTTGCCGTCCGACGTGCCATTCACGGTGCTCTTGCCGGAGTACTGCGTGAGCTTGGAGAGGTCGAGCGTGACGGTCTGTGTGCCTGTCGCACCGTTCGTTAGCGTGAGCGTCACCGTACCGCTGCCCGACTTATACTTGCCATCGGTTGTGAACTGCAACGACTGATTGGCCATCTCAATGGACGTCGTCGTCCCATCGGACTCCGTAATCGACGATTTGCCACTGCCGTCCGTATTGATTGATACCGTCCAGGTATTGCCGTTCGTACTGTCCGTCTTCGTCTTCGTGAAATAGACCGGCACGGAATGCGCGTTGCCGAGCGCATCATAGACCGTGAGCGTCGTCGTGACGGGAAGACTCTGTCCGACCGTGTACTTGCCGGTCGTCTCCGTCACGGTCGAGCCATCGCTCAGCGTAATCGTGACAGGAGCACTCTGCCCAATCGTGTATGTGCCGGACTTCACTTCCGCAGTCGAGCCATCGCTAAACGTGACCGTGACAGGATCTGCCGTCGTTCCCGTCAGACTTCCCGTATTTGTCGTATCATATGTCGTAGATCCTTGTACGAGTTTGGTAACCGTCGCCCCCGCCGTCAGGCTGCCTGTCGTTTTCGTGTCATAGGTTATCATCCCATTCGTGATACTTGAAATCGTTGGCGCACCGGCATTGAGGTTGTTCGCATACGTCGCTTTCGCCGTCGCCTTTGCCGCCATGCTCTTGCCCGCAGCAATCTTGATGTTTCCAGCAGCGCCGCTCGTGTTGAGCACGCCATCCGTCGCCGTCCATCCCTGTACGTAGAGGCCAGAGCTCGGCAGGACATAATTGCCCTCTGCGTCGAACTCAAATGCGCCGTCGCGCGTGTAGTACGTCTCACTGCCGCGTTTGACGACGAAGAGGCCATTGCCGGAGAGGCAGAGGTCGGTGTTCTTGCCCGTGGGCTGCACGGAGCCGTCCGTGAAGAGCAGGTCAATGCTCGCGACGCCCGTGCCGAGGCCGATCTGCTTGGGGTTCGTGCCACCGATATTGTCCTGCGGTGCAGAGGCTCCAAACAGAGTCTGAGAAAGCGTGTCCGCAAATGTCGTGCGGCTCGATTTAAAGCCGGTCGTGTTGACATTGGCGATGTTGTTGCCGATGACATCCATGCGGGTCTGATGGGATTTCAAGCCGGATACACCGGAAAAAAGAGACCGCATCATGATAAGGTACTTCCTTTCTTTCCTCATCGTGATGCAGCAATGCGTGTGGGGCGCGTCTGTCGTTCGGCGTCCCGGAGTCTCCCGTAGGTCCAACTCTAGAGAATTGCTGCACTATCGATGTTCGTTATGATATTGTCCTTTGCTCTGCCATCCATGGCGGTGATCACCGTCCGCTTCGGTACGCTCACGACGAATGCCGTGCCATCAAGATAGACGAGCGATTCACGGGCTCCTTTCCCGGCGAGCTCATCAACCGCCCTGCCGAGTTGGGCGAGAGACTGCTCGCTGATCGCGATCCCGCGCTCTGCGAGCCGCGTTTTCGCATGCTCAGAAAAGGTGATCTTGCTCTGCGCGGCAGCAAGCATCTCATCGAAGCCCGCTGCCTGCGGCCGCCGTGCCTCTTGCCGGGATATGGTCCCGGCGCGTTGGATGGGCAGAAGCAGCTGGGGATCGAAAAAGATCTTTTCCGCCATCTGCTGTCCCTCCCATATGAAATTCTTTCTGGTTTCTGTTCCCGTCCGACGAGGTTGATCCCTGCGGCGCTGCTCAAGCGCTCTCGCCGACGCGCGTAATATCGCTGATGGCAACTTTGTGCGTAGTGCCGCTTGCATCCTTGGCGATGATGCTCGGCGCGCCGTCGGAGATGCTGACGCCCGTGACCGAACCCTCGTAGGTCGTCTTCGTCGTCTTCGCCTTGCCGTTCGCGTCTGTGATGGCATTGCCGTTTTCGTCCGTGACCGCTGTCTCCGTCATCCACTGGATCTTCTGACCGATCATCGAGCTGAGCTGACCGACGAGCAGGCTCGAATCAATGTTGCTCACGAGCGTATTCGTCTTTTCCAGATTGTCAGCAACATTCGTCATCTGCTCCAGCGCCGAGAACTGCGCGAGCTGGGCGAGGTATTCGCTGTTGTCCTGCGGATCGAGCGGATCCTGGTACTGCATCTGCGTCACGAGGAGCTGCAGGAACGCGTCCTTCCCGAGGGTGCTGTTCGAGCCTGCCGCGGTCGATGCCTGCTGCTTTGCATAGTCCTCCGCCGTGTAGGTGGTTCCGCCTACCGTAACGGTATTGAGTGAATTTGCCATGAATGGTTCCTCCTGTCAGATCCGATAGTCTACGCCATCCGTGGCGGTGTTTCCTTCCTGTGCGGCAAGCGCCGCCGCGAGCTCCTGCCCGTCCTCAAACGCCGCCGCACTCTCGCGCGTCGAACGATGCTGCTGGCTCCCCTGCTGGAACGCCTGCTGCTGCCCTTGATCCTGCGGCAGCCCGCCATCCGCAAGTCCTGCATAGACGCCGACGTTATCGACTTTGAGTCCCTGGTTGTTGAGCTCCTGCCTGAGCTGGACGAGCGTGTTCTCGATGATGGTGCGCACCTCTGCGTTATTCGAGTGGAACGACGCATTGACGGCACCATCTGTGCCGACGGAGACGCGCAGTGTCAAGTCACCAAGATGCTCCGGCTTGAGATGGATGACCATCTCCGTGTCCTGCCCGCGCTGAATGAGGCGCGCCTGATCAACAATCTGCCTCGTCACCTCGTAGTCTGTCTGCGGCATCACCTGCGGTGCCGCCGCAGCTGCTGGTTCCGCCTGTGCGAGCGTCTGTGAGAAAGTCATGACGCCCGTTGCGCCCATCGCCGACGCATCTGTCGTCTGCTGTGCCGGTGCCTTGTCAAGTGCTACCTCCTCCGGAAGCTGTGGCAGGCCGGTGCCTTGCCCGAAGGACTGGGCAAGCGACTGCTGCTGCCCCTGCTGGAGCAGCGAGCCGCCGTCATCCGGCTGCATGGCCGCTGCTGCGGGCTGCACGGGCTGTGCGCCATCCACCTGGATCTGCGTACCGAAGAGGTTGGCAAAGTCGCTGACCTGCACGATACGCTCCGGTGTCTGTGCAGCCGTTCCCGCCGTCTGTGCGGCTACGGTCTGCCCCACCTGCATCGTCTGCACGACAGCCTGCGGGCTGGGCGCCGACTGCACTGCATCAGACAGCAACGGCTGCGATCCTCGTACAACGCGGTCTGTCGCAGGAAGCTGTGGCAGGAGATTTGCTGCGATGTCGCTTTGCCTCTGCCCGCCGGGCTGCACGCCTACAGGCAGCTCGGCTTCCTGCGCGCTTGCCGCAAGGGATGCAGCTTTCCTAGCGGGCTGCTGCGCATCCTGCCCTGCCACAGATACCGCTGCACTCTGTTGTGCTTTCTCCGCTGCCGGGAAGGACTGCCCCGCAAGCATCGCGAGCAACTTTTTCTGCGCTGTTCCCTCGGCTGTATCCTGCGGCAAGAGTGTCTGCAGGGAATCCGTCACAGATGGCTCTCCTGCTGTCAGCAACTGTGCAGCTGTCTCCTCAGGTGCGGCCGCCTGCTCCGGCGCGATTGCCTCAGCAGCCAGGAACGCTGCGAGCACGCTGCCTTCGGCACTCTCTGCCATGGTTTTGTCATCTGCCTCCGCAGCCTTGCCTGACGGCTTGTCCGGCTCCTTGGCCTTGACCTTGACGCCC
>Ga0256405_10010939_pt1 | contig 11759 bp, 15 predicted proteins | sample RumenRJG_02DNA_FD_189096 | JGI IMG/M metagenome (GOLD analysis project Ga0256405, IMG submission 189096) | Bovine rumen microbial communities from Lethbridge, Alberta, Canada - RJG_02 | ecosystem: Host-associated > Mammals > Digestive system > Stomach > Rumen | place: Canada: Alberta...
TGTACACAAAAAGAAATAAACGTGTTCAGGTGTATCTTCCAACGCTTTAAGAAAAGCATTCTGAACGGGAGCAAGCCATTGATGACATTCATCAAAAATCCAAACCAAAGCATTACCATCAGTAGGTGTATAACGCATTTGTTCCATGACTTCCCTTGCCGTATCAATTCCACGATTTTCTGCAGAATTAATTTCCCTAATTGAAAGTTCACCAGCACCAACTTCCTTTGCAACAATTCTAGCAAGTGTTGTTTTACCGCATCCAGCATTACCCGTAAACAAGAAAACATGAGAACCATTTTCAAGTTCTTTTTTCAGGCTCTTAATTGTTGCCTCATTTCCAACCATTTCTGAAAAGTTCTGAGGTCGATATTTTCTGTAAAGTTCTAATTTTTCAGCCATTTTCTATACCCTCTTATTATATTTTGTAAACTTGCTTTCTTGTTTATGCTTTTCACATTCCATAACACGTTTAGTGTCATAATCTTCTTTACAAATCAGAATATTTTTATAAAAAATACGCTGATTAAGCCAACTGAAAAATCTTTCATCTTTTTTCATTTTCTAACTCCTTTATATTTTTAGATTCCGCTTGAGCCGAATCCATTTGCACCACGCTCGGTTTCAGAAAGTTCATCTACAACTTCCCACTCTATTTTCGGTGATTCACGAATTGCCAACTGACAAATTCTTTCACCCCTTGTTGCCAACAAATCCATATCAGAATTATTGATAATGCAAGCCATTACCTCACCACGATAATTTGTATCAATAGTTCCAATTCCTATATCAACACCACCTTTAGTGTTTCCACTTCTAGGTCTTATTACCGCCTCCCATCCAATGGGTAATTCAAGAGCAAAACCAAGAGGAACAAGTTTTCTTTTACCTTTTGAAATATCAACGCTTTCTCTTGCATAACAATCAAGACAAACATCACCCTCACGCTTGTATTCAGGTAATTTACCGCCATCAAACAATTTAATCTTTACTTTCAGATTTTTCATTTTCCTTTATTTCCTTTTCAATTAATTTTTCCAAATACCATTTTGCTTTTTTAAGTTCCTGAACCGTTTCATCTTTTTTACCAACACGGCATAAATATTTTATTGCATTTCCACGCAAAAAACCTTTATATTGCTCCGCTGGCATCCAAGCCTCAAGAACCTTAATACATTCATAAGTAGTATCACCACCATATCTATCAGGATGTGAAATAACACTTTTGTCTTTTTCTTTATCAATTATTTCCATTCCCATTTATAACCTCCAGCGGATAAAATATGTTTGTTCCCAATAACACGATGATTTGCTACATTACAAATGTTCCCCCTACTTATTAGTGTTTTTCTACTAGCCTCACTTGCTGACTTAAATTCAGCAATAAAATTACCACTTTTATCAAATTGCAATACTGATTTATCCCCATCGCTTTTATGTAAACCCGTTCTTCTTGCATGAAGATTATTTTCTTTAGCGGTAACCCATTCTAAATTTTCCAAAGAAAAATTCTTTTTATCACCATCAATATGATTAACTTGTGGAAAATTTTCAGGATTAGGAATAAAAGCACGAGCCAATAATACATGAAGTTTTCTACAATATTGTTTTTTATTTTTCCAAAAAGAAAAATATGGATAACCTCCTTTTCCAACTGAAAAAAATTTTAATTTATTTGTTTTATTATTCATAACTTTCCCATAATTAGAAATTGAATAAGATGGGAATTCATCAATAATTTTCCATATTTCATTTGCCATTTTCCTTACTCCATTCATAATAATTTTGTGATAAATAAGTTTTGAATTCATCAACTAATTCATTTTGTTTATTTGTACTAATTGGTCTTTTACAACCTTTCCATTTACAAGCATCTTTAAGAATAGTATTGAAATCATTATTCAAAAGATAACCCAAATAACTACCTGATTGACCAATGTTTGAAAAAGAATTGTTAAAATCTTTTGTGTTATTTTTAAATTCAGTTTCTTTCATTTCTTGTTCATAATCAGGAACAATTTGAATTTCAATTTGTTGAGCAAATAAATTGGAAACAAGACCGAATAAAATTGTTAAAATAAATTTTTTCATTTAATACCTCCATATATTATTATAGAGTTTAAACGATAAAAATTTATTCATCTTCATCATTATTTGAATACCAATAAACTATGGTTAAAAAATAATGAAATAAAACTAATTATGAATCCAAAAATCATGCCCAAAATAAAAACCATTTTCCCACCACATTTAACTTAATTTATTTTTTGTAAAAATAGATGCATTTGACGATTAAGTTTTTGTTGTTCAAAATTATTTAATTCAATTTTAATTGCTGAATCATTTCCATCAAGAAGAACTTCAATTTTAGCATCAGGAATAATTTTATGAATATATTCAGCCATTTTATAAACAACATATTCTCTCCAATAAGAAAATTCTTGCCCTTGTATCATTACAGATTCATGTCGGTCTAATTTTCTTGCCTCAACACTACCTTTAGAATTTTTCTTATATGCTTTCATTGCTAACTGAATAAATTCTTCAATCATATCTTCAGTTGTCATTTCTTTACAACCTCATCAAGAAAAATTAGTTCCTGAGCATAGGGTAAACTTCTTGCCCAATCAATAAATGATTTACTCCATTCTGTTAATTTATGATTTTTACGCTGGTAAACCATATTGAAAACATTTTCATAATTCATACTAATAGTTCTTGTCTGCAACCAAGATTCAGGCAACAACCTTATCAATTCTTTCCAATAGCACTTGTCTTTTGTTTCATTGTATTTATTTCTTAGAAGTTCACAAGTGTAAATAGTTCTATCCCATTGTTCATTCAATATCCCATAAGCATCATCTTCATCTTCAAAACGAACATCAGAATAATCATCCATTTCAAAACATTCTTTTGTAATTGGAGTTGATGCTAACTTATGCATTGTTGAAGTTGAGTTGGCAACTGTACCAACTTTGTAGGTATCAAACTCTTTCCACCAATAAATTGGAGCGGTTATATCAACTGATACAAAAATCTGCCTCATAAACTTTCTATGTTCTGAACCTGATTTTATAAGACTTTGAGCAAGTTTAAGGTCATTTTCACCAATCTCAAACTTATTCACATAGCAATCTAAATTGTCATTATAAACATCATAATAATCACTATCAGATTTTTCCCAACTATTCATAGGGTTACGCATTCCACGCAATGCACCTTCAAAATTAAATACTTCAGTTCTTTCAAATTTCATCTTTTCAATCCTTTTCTTGTAATAAATCCCTGAACAAAGGCATAAGCAAAAAGCCAATATTCATCCAAAGAATAATTCAAACGACCTTCATCATTTGAACCCAAACAAACCAATCCTTTTAATTCACAAAACAATTTATCAATTATGTCTTCAAGATTATCTGCTTTCATAATTTCTTTAACTAAATCAAGTTGTTTTCTAGTCATTTCCATATTTCACCTCACGCAACATTCTGCCAAAAATTACAACAATTATTCCAAAGAATATTTGCATAATCCCGTTTAATATTGAATTTACGCATAATATCAGTTATTGTTGGCTTTCTTCTGTTTTCTTTCAGCCATTCAAAACTAATAATGAACTTGAAAACATCCAAAGAATCAGCATCCAAATTCTTTTCCGCTTTTTCAATTATTTCATCATTATTCAAATCATAAGACTTTGATTCAACACTAACTAAAAATGGGTCTGCTTTATATTCATCTTCATCTAATTCTAAAACAATTCCCCTTTCCTTTTTAGAAACATCTTTCAGTTTTTCAGCATAATCAACAAGTCTACCGCTTAATTGAATATATAAATAAGTTAAAAACCCAGCCTTTGAAAAATCATAAGAATCCAAAATCATACAGTAAATTAAAAAAGCCTGAGCCTCAATATCTTCATATTCAATTTTATATTTTTGTGAAATTTTCCAAGAAATTTTTCTGATTAGATTAACATATTTATCAAATTGACCTTTCATAGATTCCCCTCTAAAGACAAAAACCCATTGCCCTATTTTTAAGGCAATGGGCATTATTTTATTTTACTTCAAGAACAATTTCAGTACCCTCACCATTGAGGATTTTCTGAACATATTCACTGCGGTCTGAATCCAACGGTGTTTCAATGTATTCAACTGTAATTTTTACAGTTTCATCCTGAACACGTTCAATCTTTACAAGGTAAAGATATTCAATATCACCATGTACACCATTGGCAAATTCTTCAGCCTCATAGTTATTTGAATCATTCAAATAACCTAACATACGGTTTCTAATTCTTTTGAAATTATCACGAATTACTTCGTTACCATTGTCATCAGTAAACGAATCAGGTTCGCTGAATTTCTTTGCCATATAAGCAAGAATAGCCAATTCCTTACCAGTTTCCTGAACGTAACCATCCCAATGTCTGTAAAACTGAATTGTTCGTTCCCAATCGTTGTTCTTTTCAACAACCAAAACATTTGCTCTTGTACTCATATCGCACCTCCTATCTTGTGCATTAAGTAATTTTTATTTAAGGTTATTTCCTAACCCTTTATGCTTTAATATTAAACTAATTTATTTAATATGTCAAGCACTTTTTTACAAATTTTTTATTTTTTTTCAGGGCAAAAATGCCCTGATTTTTTTTATTCTGTATAAAGAATTGATTGATTCAATTCATCAATCAATCCACCAAGTGAAAGTGTATCAAGGTATCTTTTATCACAATCAGGGAAAATTTTAAGGATTTCATCAATAAGTTCTTCCCTTGTTCTTACCTTTGAAACAATTTCAATCATTTTCAAACACATAGTTCTTTCAACTTCTTTTGCCATAATCGTTACCTCCTATCCCGTAACTGTTTATATATTAAATTAATTTATATAAAATGTCAAGTAGTTTATTTTAATTTATTTAATTTTTTTTTGAAAAATTTTTTAATGAAAAGTATTGCCCTATTGGGCATAGGTCTTGCCCTATCAGGCTAGGGTGTTGCCCTATAGGGCGAGGGTGTTGCCCTATAGGGCATATAATATATACTAATATATATTCTAATATATATTTATAATATATATAAAATCCGTAAACGGATTTGAAACATTAAATTAAAAATTATCTTTCATTTTTGAAGAAAACTAATATTGATTTTTTCTTCAAAAATCCTATAATAAAAATAGGTTCAGATATTCAGCAAATATTTGAATTAAAAATTTCAGTACGGAAATATTTAAGAGCCTTTTTTCATTGGGTTGTTTTCAATGTTTATGTTATCCGTACAATATAAATATTGAATTGCTGAACAACTCAATGGAAAAAGGTTTTTTTATCAGGTGAAATATGAATTTAATGAAATTCGATTCAAAATCAACTAGGGTTTTATACGGTAGATATGACCGCAATAAAATTGAAACAATAGGAATGCTAGGTTATTCAATTCAAGTTTATCATTATTTGATGCAATGGATTACTTCAGCAAATCCACCTGAAAAAATGATTTATAATAATAAACTTTATTTTTATGTTTCAAAACAGAAAATTGCTGATGATTGCGGTTTATCTGAAAAAATGGTGAGAATGGCTCTAGATAAATTGGCTGGTGTTCCACCAACAATTTTAAGACCGTTCATAAATAAATATTATGATAATCAGGCTCATAAACTTTGGATAAACATTGAAGAAATACCTTCAAAATGGGTATTAGCAACAATTCCAATGAATACCGATAGATTTAATTGGATTGATGATAATTTAAGTCAAAATTACATTAATTCTTGTATTGAATCCTATAATAATGATGAGGAGGCTAGAATGCCATCATTATTTGAAATTAAAGAATGTAAGAAAAATTATTCTGATAATGCTGATGAAATTGCTAGAAAAATCATTACTGAAAATTCAGATATTTTTAGAACAAAAATTGGAAACACAAAAACTTATACAAATTGTTGCAGAATCATTCAGGACATCTACAACGGCAACATCCTGAATCCGCATATTTACAAGTTTTCAAAATTAAAAGAATGCAAATGGTTTAATGCTGATGGTTGGAAAGAAAAATTAAATTCAGTAAAAAACGATTATTCTAAAATCGAAAAATTGCTTATTGATGCGGTAAAAAATTATAGACTTATGTTTGAAAAAGCATATATGCCATTCAGAAAAGATTGTCTGCCTGATAGTTTTGAAAAATGGCTTTATGATTCAAACAATGATAATTTCCCAAGTTATTTTATTTTCAGTTTCAAAAAGCCTAATACAAATGGTAAGCAACTTTCAGAAATTAAGGCTGAAAAAATCTATAATGATTTGCCTGAAAAAATACAAATGATTGGTGATGAAATCTGTGAAAATAATGCTATTAACAATAAATCTGTATTTTGGGAAAATTTAAGAAATTTGCACGGTTGGTGTAAATGGCTTTATAGTGAAAGTGACATTAATGAAAATCTTGATTATTGGGTAAGTTCACCATCTGAAATAATCACAAAATTTGTTGATTATTGTGAAATGAATAATATTTCAATGAATGAAAGTACATTCAATGTTTCTAATTCTTTGAATAACAATGCTCCTTTTGCATGGTTTATTACTGATGCGATAAATAAGCATAAATTAAATAAAGAAATTCTAAAATCTTGTGCATAAATCCTATAATGTAATTAGGTAATGAAAATGAAACGTGAAAAAATTAATACTTTGAATGAAAAAGATTTGTTGATTGGTTTAATTACAAGTGATGATTTCTGCAGAGAAATAGTTCCCGTTCTTGTTCCAAAACAGTTAGAAATTGAATATGCAAGAATCCTAGCACAATGGATTAAAGATTATTTCAATTCTTATAAAGTTGCTCCGCAAAGAAACATAATGAAATTGTATAGGGCAAAAGTTGATGAATTAAATGATGAATCTTTACAAGATAACATTTTGGAATTCATTAAGAATCTTGATGAAAATTATGATGAAAAGAAAATCAGCAATGTTGATTTTGCAATTAGTCAATCAATCAATTACCTGAAAAAAAGGTCGTTGAATGATTTGGTTGAAAATATGTCTGCCAATTTAAGTTTGGATGACGTTGATAAGGTTGAATCTATTTTAACAAAATACAAATGTGTTGAACCTAGTGAAACAAGCGGTATTTCACTTTTGCACGATTCTGAAAAAATTACAGATTCATTCCTGAACGAAAATTCTTTACTTTATGAATTAGACGGTGCTTATGGTAAGGTGATTGGTAAAATCCATAGGGAAGATTTTATTGCTTTTCTTGCTCCAATGAAACGAGGTAAAACTTTTCACCTAATCAATGTTGGTGTTGAGGCTATGAAAAATGGCTTGAAAGTTTTGTTTATTTCAATGGAAATGTCAGAAAATGAAATAACAAAACGTGTTTGGACTAGTTTAAGCGGTCAATTGCCTGAAGATAAAGAAGAAATTGATTATCCATATTTTGTTGAAAATGATGAATCAGATAAAAAATGGAAAATTGAACATAAAACAATAAACAGAAAAGCCGTTTCAATTGCGGATATACAGAAAAAACAAAAAAATATGATGCGTATGTTTAGAGGCGGTGATTTCAGGATTATGTCGGCTCCAGCGTATGGATGGAATGTTGAAAAGGTTGATTTGGAAATTGAAAAACTATCACAAAATTTACATTACGTTCCTGATGTAATAATTATTGATTATGCTGATATTCTTGCTCCAAGTGAAAAAGGTGAATATCGCAATCAGTTAGACGGCATTTGGAAAAGATTGAGGGGATTAGCACAAAGAAGAAAGGCGGTTGTTTTTACGGCAACTCAGTCAACGAGGGAGGGTTTATCTACAGATGTTACGGCTCAGTCAATTGCTGAGGATATTCGTAAACTTGCTCATGTAACTTGTATGGTTGCCCTGAATCAAAGTAAAGTTGAAAAAGAACAAAATATAATGCGTTTATCACAAATTGCCATTCGTGAGGGTGATTCTGAAACAAAAGATGCTTTATGTTTACAGTGTTATGCGATTGGTAGACCCGTTTTGGATAGTAGATTTGCAGATGAAGTTGAATACAAAAGAAAAAATGATGATGATTCAAATGATTCTGAAAAACCTAAAAAGAAAACCTATAATAATAAATACAAGGAGTTTGAATAATGACTATTCAGAAAAAAGATTTGTTGAAAAAATTGGGATTGTGTATGTCAGGAATTGAAAAAGGCAATCCAATTTTACAAGGTGCGGATTCTTTCATTTTTTATAAGGATAGAATTTTTGCTTATAATGATATGATTTCAGTTAGCGTTCCAATTGAAAATACTGAAATGCTGGCTGAAAACCTTGAGGGTGCGGTTCGAGCAGAAGAATTTTTCAAAATCATTAACAAAATGCCTAATGAAGAAATTATCTTTGAAGTTTCTGATAATAAAACATGGGTTCTTAAATCAGGAAGAGCAAAGGCTGAATTGGCTTTAGTTGAATTTGATTATGAAAGACGATTGAATGAAATTCAAATTTCTGAAGATTGGATTGAACTTGAAGATGATTTCATTACGGGATTGAATGTTTGTAAAATGGGAAAAAATACAACACCACTTTCAGGAACATTCATTAAAGGCAAATTCATTATGTCTACTGATGGTTATCAGATTAATAGATTTGCAATGAAAGATGTTGAATTGCCTGAATTTTGGGTTTCTGATAAATCAATGGGTGAATTGCTGAAATTCACTAAACTTAATAAAGTTCAGGTTCAAAATAATTGGGTTCATTTCAAGTCTGAAAATGATACTGTTTTCAGTTTGAAAACATTGATAACAACAAAATATCCTTATGATACTTGTTGTAAATTGCTTGATGATGTTGATTTGTCAACATTGATTAAAGGTAAATTCCCTAATGAAATTAAGGATGTTATTGAACGAGCAAGCGTTTTTGATGTTACACTTGAAAATCATTCAGCCATAAAATTCACAATTGATTCTGAAGGTATTGAAGTTTCTTCAAAAAATGCCGTTGGTAATTATTCTGAAAAAGTTCTTTGGGAAGATGGTGAAAAAGATTTTGAAACAATGGTTATTTATGTTGACCCTAACGTTATCAACGCATCCAGCCAAAAAACTTTGGAATTTTACCTTCAGAAAATGCAAGGTAGACCGCCAAGACTTTATTTTGTTACTGATTCCAGCATTCACTTAATGTCGACTTTAACCCATAAGGATTAAAATAAAAGGTGGAGGATTTGGCTCATCCTGAAAAGGGTGAGCCTTTTTATGTTTTATGAAAGATATTGAATTATGGAATGGTGATTGTTTGAGCCTGATGAATCAGATTCCTGATAAATTTACAGATTTTATTCTTTGCGATTTGCCGTATGGAACAACTGAAAATGAATGGGATTCAATTATTGATTTGAAAGAATTATGGAAACAGTACAATAGAATCATTAAAGATAATGGTTGTATTGCCTTATTTGCACAATGTCCATTTGATAAGATTTTGGCAATGAGCAATATTTCAATGCTGAGATATGAATATGTTTGGATTAAAGATAATTCAACGGGTTTTTTGAATGCGAACAAAATGCCATTAAAGAAAACAGAAAATATTTTAATCTTTTATAAAAAGTTACCAACTTATAATCCTCAAATGAAAAGCGGTAAACCTTATGTTTGTAAACAAGGAAGTGGTTCTTCTAATTTACATTATGATGAAAATTGCGGTGGTCATATTACAGTAAATGAAGGGTTGCGTTATCCTGATAATGTTTTGAAATTCAATCGTGATAAAGAAAAGTTTCACCCAACTCAAAAACCTATTTTGTTGCTCGAACATCTGATTTTGACCTACACAAATCAGGGTGATGTTGTACTCGATAATTGCATGGGTTCAGGCTCAACGGGAGTTGCTTGTAAACTAACAAACAGAAAATTCATAGGTATTGAACTTAATAAAGATTATTTTGATGTTGCAAAACAAAGAATAGAAAATGGATTTGTTCAGGAAGATATAAAAACAGAATTTGCACTTTTTTAATTCTATAATATAAATAGAGGTAATTATGTTTATTGATTATGATGATTTGAATGCTATTGAAAATCAGGCTGAAAAACCGATTGTAAAAAAAGAGCCTGAAAAGAAAAAAATTGTTTATAAAGAATTTGATTCTGATGAATTAGTACATATGAATAAAACTTTTGCGGTTGATTCTGATGAATTTTTTGAAAAAGGTTACTATCCTTATTCACTTAATTTCTATGATTTTGAAGTTTTCATGGGTGATTGGCTGGTTGTTATCATTAATCCAATTGAAAAGGTAAAAAGAATTATTGCAAATGATAGGGATGCTTTACTTAATTATTATAAAAAACATAGGAATCAAATTTGGGTTGGTTACAATTCAAGAAATTATGATGTTTATATTCTTAAATCAATTCTTTTAGAAATGAATCCTAAAAAAGTAAATGATATGATTATTATGCACGGATTAAAAGGCTGGCAAATATCTGATGATTTTAAGGACATTCAATTACTGAATTTTGATGTTTCAGCAAGAATTGTTGGATTAAAGCAACTCGAAGGATTTATGGGAAATGATATTAGGGAAACAACAGTTCCTTTTGATTTGGACAGACCTTTAACACGACCTGAAATGCGTGAAACGGTTACTTATTGTATGCACGATGTTGAACAAACAATTGAAGTTTTCAAAAGAAGTGTAAATGAATACAATGCACAAATGGATTTAATTTCTACTTTTGAATTACCATTAAAAGCCGTAAACAAAACAAAGGCTCAATTAACCGCTGAAATTATTGGTTGTGAAAAAGTTGAACATGATGATGAATTTGATATTCAAATTGTCGATTGCTTGAAGATTAAAAAATATAAATATGTTTTAGATTGGTTTAACGATAGAAGAAATAGAGATTATAAAAAATCATTAGAAACAACTGTTTGCGGTATTCCGCATACTTTTGGATGGGGAGGATTGCACGGATGCCCTATTGAACCTATTCACATAAAAGGTAAATTATTTCATGTTGATGTAACATCATATTATCCTAGCATTATGATTGTTCAGGATTTCTTGACTAGAAATTGTAAAGATAAATACAAGTTCAAAGAAATTTATGATAAACGTGTTGAATTGAAAAAGGCTGGTAAGAAAAAAGAACAAGCACCTTATAAAATCATTTTGAATGGTACTTATGGTATTTGTAAGGATAAATATTCAAAGGCTTATGACCCTAGACAAGCAAACAATGTTTGTATCAATGGTCAATTAATGCTTTTGGATTTGCTTGAACATCTTGAGGGATATGCTGAAATTATTCAGTCAAATACTGATGGTATTATTCTGCAAGTTCCTGATAATGAAAAAGCAATTCAGAAAATGAAAGATATTTGTCAGGAATGGATGGATAGAACTAAGATGGGTTTGGGTTTTGATGAAATTTCTGAAATTTGGCAAAAAGATGTAAACAACTACATATTCCGATTCACAAATGGCAAACTTGAAAGAAAAGGTGCTTATGTGAAAGAATTAGATGAATTGGATTATGATTTACCTATTGTCAACGAGGCTATTGTAAAATTCCTTACTGAAAATATTGAACCTGAAGATACTATAAAAGGATGCAATGAATTAAAGAAATTTCAAAAAATTGTTAAGGTAAATGGCGGTTATCTTTATGGATGGCATAATAACGAATTCTTGACTGATAAAACATTCAGGGTTTTTGCTAGTAAAGATAATAAAGATA